>OQWE01000004.1_pt1 | contig 61456 bp, 55 predicted proteins | sample 1691591 | NCBI WGS metagenome assembly OQWE01 (sample SAMN03418265, study PRJEB22391) | human gut metagenome | biome: human-gut; feature: organic feature; material: feces | host: Homo sapiens | place: Tanzania | collected 2013-01
CTACTCTCTATCACATGAATAAACTTCCCGTTCAGATAAACTTCCAGTCCTGCATCGAAAAGTGAAACCCACATTCTGTTTTTCTGATCAAAAAGAATATCACTGACTTTTCCCTTTCCGATAGATTCCGGACTGTCAGAATGCACATGATTCTTACCACCATCACCATCAACATCAAAGACACCTTTTTTTCGAGTACCCACATAAAGCTTACCCTTCGCATCCATCTAGGAAATCCGCCATTATACACAACACCACCATGCCCCGCATTGGAGTACGTCTTGAATATTTTCTCCGCAGTATTATCCATTTTTGCAGACACACTTGACACAAGCCTATCATTAGATTTTTCTATTCTATCTATAAGGAAAAACATCAAGACTTTTGCCGCTGCGAGGGAACACTCTGTGTCCCCTCTCTTCAATAAGAGGTAATCCCAAATTCTCAAAACAATTTATTGTATCTTGATTTGAGAAAAACGAAACAGCATTTCGTAAATTGCTTTCTCCGTTTGAGCAATGCGAAAGAAAGTCATTGATTTGTAAAGTGTTTGTAAGATTGCATCTTCCCTTGCCGGTGATACGTAATTTCAGTCCGGCTTGTCTCATTTTCTCCAAAACGAGAACTCTTTTCCCTATGCCGCATAAACGTACCGCCGCCAGCAATCCGGCAGCACCGCCGCCGATAATCAGAATATCAAACCTATCGGATTTACTTCTTGGATTCATAACCGAAGATTTGCAAATCCCGTTCACTGTTTCGCCAATCCTTCTTCACCTTGATAAGCAATTCCAAGAAGCATTTCTTTTCCGTGAACTCTTCTATGTCTTTTCTCGCTTCGGTTCCAACCTTTTTTATCATGCTGCCACCTTTCCCGATAAGGATTTTCTTCTGGCTTTCTCTCTCAGTGTAGATAATCGCCTTTATACGGTTTATTTGTTCATCTTCTTTGAACTCTTCTATTGCCACTTCCGTGGAATAAGGGATTTCTTTATCGTAAAACAACAGTATTTTCTCCCGTATGATTTCACTCACTATAAATCTCATGCTTCTATCCGTAAGCATCTCCTTATCATAGTAAGCAGGAGATTCAGGCAAATGACTTTTCACCAATTCCATAAGCCTTTCCATACCCATTGAATGTAAAGCACTGCAAGGAACAACCTCAGCTCTCGGAATTGCTTTCTGCCATCGTTCGATTACTTCGGTTACTCTCTCCTGCGAAGCCAAATCTATTTTATTGATTACAACTATCACGGGAGTATTACAGCGGCATATCCTTTCGTAGATATTCTTGTTTTTTATCTCTTCGCCCATATCGGTAACGACAAGAAAAACATCTGCATCCGACAAAGCCCCCTCTACTTGTTGCAACATACATTGTTGTAACTTATAATGGGGATTCAGTATGCCCGGAGTGTCTGAAAAAACTATCTGAAAATCCTCTCCGTTTACCAAACCCAAAATTCTATGCCGCGTAGTTTGACATTTACGGGTTATAATGCTTAATTTTTCTCCCACAAGGGCATTCATCAAAGTCGATTTGCCCACATTAGGATTACCTATTATATTTACAAAACCTGCTCTATGCTTCATTGTAATTTCTTTTGCTATATGATACCTTCGCTGATAAGGTCATGAATGTGGACAATGCCCAAATATTTATTTTCATTGTCGGTAACGACCAACTGTGTAATATGCCACTGCTGCATAAGATTGAAAGCCTCCACGGCATAAGCATCTGCATTTATGCACTTCGGATTTTTTGTCATTATGCTTTCGGCTTTTTGTTTTCGAGTGTCTATAACTTCATTGTTATTCAACATACGACGTAAGTCCCCATCGGTTATTATTCCGAGAACACTGCCCTCTTCTGTGGTAACGACAGCACAGCCCAAACGTTTACCGGAAATCTCCATTATGCTTTCAGCTATTGACGTATCCTTGGCAATACATGGTTTTTCGTTTCTCGGATATAAATCTCCCACCCTGAGATAGAGCCTTTTTCCGAGACTTCCCCCCGGGTGATACTTCGCAAAATCGGCTGCCGTGAAGTTTCTGCAATACAAAAGACATACCGCCAATGCGTCCCCCATGACCAACTGAGCCGTGGTACTTGATGTTGGAGCAAGATTGTTCGGACAAGCCTCCTTTTCCACAAAACAATTTATTCTGTAGTCCGCAGACTTGGAGAGATACGACTCTTCGCTTCCTACCATTGCAATCAACTTATTCCCCATTGACTTTATCAAAGGAACAAGCACCTTAATCTCCGGAGTATTGCCGCTCTTGGAAATACAAATCACTACATCCTCCGGTTGAATCATTCCCAAATCACCATGTATTGCCTCTGCAGCATGCATGAATATGGAAGGCGTACCTGTTGAATTTAATGTCGCAACTATTTTGTTCCCTATCAAAGCACTTTTGCCGATTCCGCTCACGACAACCCTGCCTTTGCAGTCAAACAAGAGTTTTACGACTTTTACAAACTCCCCATCAACATAGTTCAGCAAGTTTTCAATGCAGACAACTTCCGTCCTAATTGTCTGTTTTGCTGTTTCTAAAATCTCTATATCGCTTTTCCCCATTATATTTTTCGTCTAAAAAGCCTGTTCTATGCGAAAAAAGTCGTACTTTTACATATTCAAACAGAACAAGCCTGCCCAACATTTTTGGCAGCAAAGTTACAAAATATCTGATGAAGCATATTGATACATTGAAGCCTGATTTCAAGGAGGACATCAATTCGGCACTGAAAAGATTATTCGGATTTGATAAGTTCAAAGGTAATCAAGAGAAAATCATAACGTCATTGCTTGATGGCGAAGATGTTTTTGTCATTATGCCCACAGGAGGCGGCAAAAGTTTATGCTATCAATTACCGGCTTTAATTTCAAAAGGCACAGCCATTGTTATTTCTCCTTTGATTTCTTTGATGAAAAACCAAGTCGATTTTGTCAGAAGTGTAAGCACCGATCACGCTATTGCACACTTCCTCAATTCCACACTGAATCGACATGAAATAGCACAAGTCAGGGACGACCTTTTAAACGGACGAACCAAAATATTATATGTAGCTCCCGAATCTTTGAACAAACAAGAGAACATAGAATTGCTGCAAAGCATACATATAAGTTTTTATGCAATAGATGAGGCACACTGCATTTCCGAATGGGGACATGACTTCCGTCCTGAATACAGACGAATACACCCTATAATACAAAACATTTCGGGAGATATTCCTATCATTGCTTTGACAGCAACAGCTACTCCGAAAGTTCAACAAGATATATTGAAGAATCTCGAAATTCAAGATGCCAAGATATACATCAGTTCTTTCAACAGGGCTAACCTATACTATGAAATAAGACCCAAGCCGAAAGATGAGATGCAACTGAATAAGGAAATCATCAGGTTCATCAACAGTCATTCGACACAAAGCGGCATAATCTATTGTCTCAGTCGTAAAAAGGTGGAGGAATTAACCGAAACGCTTATCGTAAACGGCATAAAAGCCTTGCCATATCATGCAGGCTTGGACGCAAGTATCCGAGCGGCAAATCAGGATATGTTTATACGGGAAGAGATAAATGTCATTGTCGCAACTATAGCCTTCGGAATGGGAATAGACAAACCGGATGTGCGATATGTCATACATTATGACATGCCTAAAAGCCTTGAGGGTTATTATCAGGAAACCGGAAGAGCAGGTCGGGACGACGGAGAGGGAATTTGTATAGCCTTTTATGCCGAGAAGGATATGGAAAAGTTAGAAAAATTCCTTACAGACAAGCCCGTATCAGAGAGAGAAGTTACACAGCAACTGATAGACGAAACAGTGTCATACGCTGAAAGCTCTCAATGCAGGCGTAAGATTTTATTGAAATACTTCGGAGAGGATTACGAGAAAGAAAATTGCGGAAGCTGTGATAATTGCGTTCACCCTAAACCCCTTATCGAAGCAACCGATGCCGTAAAAGAATTTATCAATGTTGTGATTGAAACCAAGGAACAATACAAACCGGCATATCTGGTTAAGATTTTGATTGGAGAAATCACAGCAGACATAAAAACAAACCGACATCACAAATTGGAAATCTTCGGAGCAGGTAAAGAATATCCTGAAACATTCTGGAAAGCGGTTGCAAGGGTTTGCATCATAAAAAATCTCTTGAAAAAAGACATCGAAAAATACGGACAACTGAAACTTACACAAGAAGGAGCCGACTTCTTGAAGCGTCCTTTCCCTATACAAGTTCCGATGGACAGGGATTTCAGCGAGGACAACGAGGAAGTGCAAACCGTCAGCGGCTCAAATGTTTCTTCGGATCCTGTCTTGTATAATATATTGAAAGAGATACGCAAGCAGACAGCTGATAAAGAAGGAGGCTTACCGCCGTATGTAATATTTGAAGACCGTTCACTGATGGATATGTGCGTCCACTACCCCATCACAGAAGAAGAATTGAAGAATATAACCGGCGTAGGAATTCATAAAGCTCAAAAATACGGCAAACCGTTTATCGAAGCAATAAAATCCTATGTAGAGGCAAACGACATAACGCGACCACAGGATTTGGTAATCAAGTCTGTCGTTAACAAGTCGGGACTAAAAGTCTTCATCATAAAGAGCATTGATAAGAAACTGCCTTTGGAAAGCATAGCCGAATCCAAGAATATGGACGTCGATGAATTGCTTACAGAGATAGAAAGCATAGTCTCCTCAGGCACCAAGCTCGACATAAGTTACTATATCGATGAAAACATAGATCCGGAACATCAGGAAGAGATAAATGCTGCTCTTATGGATATGGAAACCGATGATGTGAACGAAGTATTGGAAGAACTCGGAGAAAACGAATATACAAAAGAGGAAGTACGACTGATGAGGATACAGTTTTTAACCAAATACGGACAATAAGATCATGGAAAGAGTGGCAAGTCTCGGATTATTGGAAACATATCTTGCTCAAAATCCTCGATTACAATGTATAATAATTGCAGACAGCAATACATTGGAGCATTGTTTGCCAAAGCTGATTTATCAAGTAGGCTCTTTAAGTGAGGCACAAATCATAGAATTGGAACCGGGAGAAAACTCCAAAGATATCGAAACTTATCAAATGATTATAGATACTCTTATGGAACAAGGAGCCGACCGAGATACCAAGTTGATAGGCTTGGGCGGAGGGGTTATTTGCGATATAACAAATTTCGTAGCCGGTACTTTCAAAAGAGGTATAGGAACTTATCTTATTCCTACCACAAACCTTGCCATGGTTGATGCAGCCATAGGAGGCAAGTGCGGCTTAAACGTAAGAAACGTAAAAAACCAGATAGGTTTGTTCCATGAAGCAGAACTCGTTTGTATAGACAAGGAATTTTTGGACACACTGCCTACACGGCAAATAGCGAATGGAGCAGTCGAGATGTTGAAAACCGCACTGATTGCGAGCGGTGCTCTTGCCATTGAAATGATGAACAAATCTCCATTGGAATTTGGAACAAACCGAGCATTGATAAAACAATGTATAAGGATAAAACAAAGCATAGTCAAAAAAGATAAGTTCGACAGATTTGAAAGAAAGCTCCTTAACTTCGGTCATACCATAGGTCATGCCATAGAAAGCCTTGCATTGGAAAAGGCTAAGGATTTACTGCACGGAGAAGCGGTGGCTTCCGGAATGTATTATGCTGCCAATCTTTCAAAAGGCTTGGACGCAGATAAACGCAAACGTTTGCAGGATTACCTTTCCGCCAACTATGAAATAGAAAATGTCGCCAAGGAGGCACAAAAGCTCTTCAATTACATGGACAATGACAAAAAGAACAAGGGTGGAAACTACAATTTCGTCCTCTTGGAAAATCTCGGACAAGGCGTTTACGACCAAATAATCTCAAAAGAAGACATAATACGAGCAATATCATAGAACAAAACACTGTTCCTCAAAATTATTACGCCGTTTCAGCAAAATGAAACGGCGATTCATTTTACGGGAACGCCGTTTCCGAAACGGATTACCTATCTATAAAGTCTGCAATGACAAAAGTCCAGTACTTTTCGGCAAAACTTATTCTTTTTTTTGACACTTTTGGACTTTGAAATGTCATTCAAAACGATATGTGAGCTAAGGACGATTTTAGTTGTGCTGATTGCCAATATTTCTTTCTGTACTTTATAGATATCGCTCTTGCTCGGAATGCCGTTCAATGCCATTATCAAACTTTCTTCAAGCAAATGCCATGTGGAGAAGAGTATAAGGCAAACAATGACAATGCTTATGATAGGTAAAATCCACGATTGCAAATATCGGTAACGGATAAGGATTTTTTCATACCTTTGCGGTGTTGAAATGAAATTGTGAGATTATGCAATATCCATTGATTTCGGAAAACGAATTTGGTGCGTATTCGGAATGTCGATTGGTTAGTGAATTGCAAATAATGAGTGAGTGCGAACATTCTGTTCGTACATGCGATGTACCTTTGCAGCATGATTATGAAAGTCGAACAAAAAAGGAAAAACATGCAAACAGAGATAAGAAAGCAAGTAGAGGCAATAGTTACAAAGTATAAGAATTCTGCTTTGGAATTGAACGGGAAGACAGATGTACCGTGTGGTGGTGAAGGTCATGAATTTGATAAATTTGAATCGGTACCGCAATACGATGCAACTGTTTTGATGAGAGATCTTATAGGTCGAATTTACCTTTTGCGAGCAGGCAGTGATGCCAATGCAGATATTGTTAATGTATATCGCAGACTTTCCGAAGATATCAAGAGTTCTCTTACAGAAGAAGATAAACTTTTTTTGGTTGAGAATTTCGAGGTGTTTGTTGACTATACTTTGGATTTGCTACGACAGCTAACGGATGTAGGTGACTCTATGTATTCTCCATGGTCTTCACTTATTCCTGATCTTTTGGAAAATCATTCAGGGGAAATTTTTCTTCCTAATAACTACAATGTTCGAGAATTTGCCGAACCGTATAAATACGATAAATACAATCTTACTTTTGGTGAATTTTCAGCAAATGAAGCTTTACGTGCGTACGTCAAGGGTATGGATTATCAATATCATATCAAACAAGATAATTTGTGGTCTGATTTAAGGAACGGCCAATTCGATATTGTAATTTATGGGGAAACACTATTTGATAATAAATTTGATAATGCTACCCTTACTGAATTTGATGATGCTACTCTCATCAATAGTTGTCTCCGAATTGTCAAGGAGGGTGGAGAGGTTTTTTACCCTGTAGATCATGAATCTGTTGTGAATGATAAAAAATCTTCCTTATATGAGCTTATTTGTAAGGGAAAATATCTGAAAAATATTATTCAGTTGCCTTTCAGAAGAATACTTCTTCATTTTGTGAAGAAAGCACAAGACTCTGTTGTTGTATGCGATGTTACACCTCTTGTCAAGAATGGCAATAAAAATAAATGGGATATTGATCTAACTTATGCTTATTGCATATACGGAGTATACAGTGCACACAATAACTGGGACATTGATATAACTGCTTTTCGGGAAATTATTAAAAAGGCAAATATGTCTGACAATAATGACACAAGCCAAATCATACGCCGTGTTTCGTATGATGAGTTGAAAGAGAAGAATATCTTATTACCATCGGTATATCTGTACTCTCCGAAGGAAGGAATTCCTGTCTGTCAGGCGATAGAGCCCAAATTAAAGGTGGGTTGGACTGATGAATTTCAAGGGCAGGAAAAAGTGGTTACAATTAATCAACTTTCAAAAGTATTCTCCAAGTGTGAATTCCATGTGGATGATTTGCATACTCTTGATACAAGTCGGTCGAGACTATATCGCAAGGTAGAAGGCCCGGTTGTGATTATTGCGGTTTCGGAAAAAGAAGTAATTGTCGGTTATACTACCGAAGAGACTTCTTTCTTGGTTGCAGCCAATCTTTATCTCTTAAAACCGGTGGCAGGTCTCGATGTGAGATATTTCGCAAGTCTGTTGCTTAGTTCCTCCGTACAAAGATTATTGACAGAACTTGCTTATACTGATTATCGTATTAGTCATAAATTGATAAGTTCGTGGGACAAATTGATACGTATCAATATACCCTCTGTCGAAGAACAACAAAAAATTGTTCAGGAGACTGTTCTAAAAGATTTCTCCATACAGGAAAACCATGCGGCTATGCGGGAAAAAGGTTTCATGAACTCGATACGCTTGAGAAAGCATGCTTTGTCGCAGAATGTATCCGCTTTTGATAGTTTGTTCCGTTCCTTGGAGTATTGTATGCAGGAGCATAATGGAAGTCTTAATGCCAAAGACCGTTTGTCGCCTGTCAGTCCGATGACTGTGGAGAATGCAATGGAGGTGCTTCATTCCGAGTTGCAGACTATATGTAACCGCGTGGCACAGTTGACGAACGAGCAGGATTGGGGCAAATGTGAAGCTATAGAGCCGGAAGAGTTCATCGAGGAGTATGAAAAGGAACATCTTGATCCTACTTTTAGCTTTGAACCGCATATTACAGAACGTAGTTGGGGGCATCGTTGGGGTCATAATCGGTATGAGGAGGATGTGTTAAGTGAGGACGGAAAGTTACTCTTTCGTAAAGGAGATGTTCGTTGTAGTGCTTGGTTTCCGAAGAAAGCATTGAAACAGGTCTTTGATAACATTGTTGCCAATGCTCGTGAACATGGTTTTACGGATAAAAGTCGTAAGGATTATTGTATCGATATCCATTGGATGAGTTCAGGTTTTAATATGTTTATCTGTATTTCCAATAACGGAACTCCGATGCCTTCCGATCTTGATACCGGTTTGGTTTTGGAATACGGCTATTCTTCCGTTTTGAACGAACGAGGTCATGGTGGCATAGGTGGCGGCGAGATTGCAGAAATCATGCGTCAATTCGGTGGTGATGTTCGCGTTATTTCATTTACGGATAAGAAACACACTGTTATTTACGCTTTAAAGATACCTTTGGCAAGTAGTTATTAGAAGTTCAAGATGAGGCGGACAGTTTGCTTGTCTGTCTCCTTAAAATATAATTATATGAATTCAGATCTTATACAAGTATTGTGGGTTGAAGATGACCCTTTGGTTACACAAAGTTATCCTATCGAGGCTGCCCGATTCGGTATAGAACTCGTTCCTTATGTTTGTTGGGAAGAGGCGGAAAAGGCTTTAAATTCGGATTTTAAGCGATGGTCTGCCATTGTGTTGGATGCCAAGTGCAAGTATAAACGTGATAGTCATGATAATGCTGCGACATTTCTTACCCAAGCGATGTATTCGATAACCACAATTTGCACAAATTATCAATGGGATATTCCTTGGTTCGTGCTTTCGGGCGGTAGTGAAGACGAATTAAATGATTTGATAATCGATAGTCGTAAAGCATGGGATGGTGATTGGGATAGCAAAAAATATTATAGCAAAACGACAGATAGAGAGATACTGTTCCAACGCATACAATATTTATCGAAGAAATCCCATGAACTGAACATAAAGACCCGCTATTATAAAGATGTATTCGATGCCATTGAAAATGCCGGTTTAGATACGAATGTCGAGAAATATATGGTGGAATTATTGTTGCCGATACACTCTCATAAGTACAGCGACAATAAGGAATACAATCATAAGATGACATTGATTCGTAAAAGTATCGAATATATCTTTCTATCGATGGCTCAGCATGGTATCTTGCCTAATGAAGAACGAGACAATAAAACTGTTTTGCATCATATTCTTGTAGATAGAAGAGGTGGCATAAATACAACATGGTGCAGTAAGATACTTTCGGGCAAGGAAACCGGAGATGATAAGAGCATTACGATTAAAAGTAATACGGTTCTTCCAAATGTGTTAAAGGATAGTTTTCAGAGATTGATATACATTTCTGCTGCTTATGAACATGCAGATAATAAGCATGCCTCAAACGAACAACAAGCTAATTCCCGCCAAACTACACAGTTCCTTGACTGTATAAATAATGCACCTTATCTTCTTCGGGGCATGGCGATGGAGTTATGTACCATTATATTGTGGTATTCATACTACTTGAATACTCATCAGGATAAAGAGCAAAATGCCTCAAATTGGGAAGTGGTAGGAGAGAAAGATGAATAGTAAAAACTCATTGTAGGAGAGTAGTTATTTTGTCTTTAATCCGAATTATGAACATATAACGAGGGAAGAAGAGAATGCCCAGCAATAAGAATGCCATAATAAGATACATGTTTATAGATGCCATGCTGTCTAACAGGCACCATCGCTACGATATTCATGATCTTACAGAGAGATGCAACAGACAATTAGAGGAAAACGGGGATAAAGAAGTTTCACAACGATGCATAGAGAAAGACATAAATGATTTGGAAAGGCCTCCGTTTTGTGCGGAAATAGAACGAACTCGGATTGACGGGAAAAGATGCATAAAGTATAAAGACCCATCATTCTCGATATTCAAACCGAAATTGACAGAGGAAGAAAGCAATCTCCTTTTAGAAGTTCTTAATACCATCGGACAATTCGAAGGACTTGCGAACTTTGAATGGTTGGATAAATTCAAGCATGGATTAGGATTAAAAGAACGTCCCAAAATCATCAGCTTCAGCAATAATCCATATCTTCAAAATTCCAACCTTATTGGAGAACTGTTTAATCATGTATCCAATCAAGTTGTCATTGAAATAGAATATCGTAAATTTACCGGGGAAAGCAATAAAACTATAATCCTCCACCCATACCTGTTGAAAGAATACAATAACCGATGGTACATTATCGGAGCAAACAACCTAAGCGGAAAAATATTCAACTTTGCATTAGACCGAATCGGCAAAATAATACCTCGACCGGATATAGAATACACCCCATGTAAAGAAAATCTGACAGAACGCTTCGAGGATATAATCGGCGTTACTCTATATGAAGAAAAACCGATTGAACACATAGTCTTCTGGGTTAGCGAAGCATCAAAGGATTATGTCGCCACAAAACCGATACACGAATCTCAGAAAAACATCAAAAAACAAGAACTCGAATTAAGAAACAAATACCCCATTCTTGATGATGGCGAGTTTTTCTCGATAGAATGTATTCCGAACTATGAACTAATAAGAGAACTTAGCTCTTTCGGGAAAGAACTCTTAGTACTTGAACCATCAACTATTACAGACGAAATATCTCATCGTGTTTCAATGATGAATGATAAATATTCAGAACTACGAACATTGGCTTCGCAACCCTAATCTACCTTTGCAACTGTAAACGAAAAAACAGAGCAAAGGAGAATTAAATGAAAGAAGATAAGACACATTTCACGTTCGTGTTCGATTTGGATAACACATTGATAGAAACAAACCTTGCCAACAACAAATCATATAAAGAAGCAATTCGGCAAGTTGCCGATACGGATATAGAAATTAATCCGAAGCAAAGATTTACAAGAGAAGAACTGTCTTCATCATTGAAAGACTTATCCAAGGAAAAGCTCTCTGAAATTATAAACCTCAAAGAAAAGCTTTACACTCGATATATGAACGTCTCCGTTCTAAACAAAGACCTGTATACACTACTAAGAATCTTATATACCGGAGGTAACGAAACCATATTACTAACCAACTCGCGAGAGAAGAGAGCACGGCAACTATGTTCCTACTATAGTTTGAGTAACTATTTCAGCAGCCAATACTTTTTTGAAGACTGCCCGCAAAACAAATATCAGATACTATCGCAAAAAGGCTACGACTTGAAACACATTGTACTATTTGAAAACGACCCTATTGCCATTCAGTCAGCAGTAGAAAACGGTATCAACCAAGAAAACGTAATCAAAGTTCAATTTAACAAATAGAAAAGATATGGAAAAGTACACAATCTTGTCAAATGAAAGCGTTCCTCGTAACGCACAAGGAAATGCAGAAAGATTTCTTGCAAATGATGTCATAGCATTTTACCATGAGGATTATCATGGTGGTACCGGTAACTATAAAAAGGAAGGTACTATCGAAAATTTGATATGTACGTTCAAAAACGATGTTACCAGATATACGGAAACCGTATTACAAAGTGCAATGAACAGACTTGAAGCAATCTTGCAAACAGATTTGCCTGAAATATTGCGAGAAAGCAAATACACAACTCTACGAGTTTGCGTTGTACCTCGTGCGAAAAACGAGAGACACTATCAAGACAATCAAAGACTGTTCAGAAAAACCGTACAATGGATTGTTAAGAACACACATGGTCTTGAGGATGGCACACACGACATACTCAGACATACCGATACAGCAACCACACACTTGTCTCGAGGTTGTTATGTCAGTGAGGGAAGATTTCCTTATATCGGTATAACCAAAGATACATGTGATATATCCGATAGTGTATCAGGAAAAGACATATTGCTGATAGATGACCTATACACAAAGACAGTTAATATCGATGAGGACTGCATACAAGCCCTATTCGATAAAGGAGCGAGAAGCGTAATCTTCTACTCTGTCGGCAAAACAGTCCATAAGACGCGTGCAGGACTAAACGTCTAAAATGAGAATCAATGTCAAAGAGAAAAGAAGCATAACCCATGAAATATACAGAAAATGCTTTGAACATACTCACTGTTCGGACGTATCCAAAGAAAGGACCGGCTTGGATTGGCACAAACTTACGTGGCAATGAAAGAATCGAGGAACTGTGTCGGCTTCTATCGACAGAAAAAGAAGAATTTCTTGAAAGAAGAAATAAGATAGAGATAGAGATAAAGAAGATGGAAGGAAGCGTTGATGGGTTAGTTGCGTTGGGAGACGCATCTTTCCCTCAACCGAGAGGAGCGGTCAAGCCGGCGGACAAACCGTACGCCCTTTTTTATAGAGGCGACATATCCTTACTGCAACCATCGAATCTTAATATTGCAGTTATCGGAGTACTAAATCCAGATGAAAAGATAGAGATTACGGAACGAACGGTAACGCAAGAAATACTGAAACATGGAGCAACCATAGTCAGCGGACTTGCACTTGGGTGCGATACCATTGCACATAGAACAGCGGTAGAAAACTCGGCAAAGACGATAGCAATTTTACCAAGTCCACTCAATAGTATAGTACCGAAAGAAAATATCCGATTAGCGGAATTGATTGTACAAAAAGGCGGTCTCCTGATTAGTGAATACTATGACAAACCCAAAAGTAAATATGACTTGGTCAGTCGTTTTGTTGTAAGAGATAGGTTACAAGCATTATATTCCGATGCAGTATTATTAAGCGCAAGCTATGCTCAGAATGCCCAAGGTAACGATTGCGGTTCTCGGCATGCCTTGGAAAAAGCGAAGACATACGGCATAAAACGAGGAGTCATATACAATGAGATGAAACACAAAACAAATCCCATGTATGATTTAAATCGGCAACTTCTCCAAGAAGATAAATCCGTTATCAGGATAGATTCTTCCAATATGGAAGAAAGCGTTCTGAGACTTGTGAGAAGATAACCAAATCATACATCAGGAATTTACAAAAGTAAATGTCTATAATGTGTCGGATAATGCAATAATGAAGTATTTATTACGTTTTGGAGGCAATCGAATTGATAGTATAAAAAATGGAAGAGAGGAAATATAAAAGACTTTTCAAAAAATTCAGAGAGCAAGAGTCAAAAGAAGTATTTGCACATTTTCCTTATGATGGGAAAAGCGGAGAAACATGGGAAAGCCCATTTGCAAAACTTGCCAAGATGGCAAAAAAAGAAGATTGGAACTTTAAAAGGAAGGAATTTGTGGCGTTGCATAAAAATCAGTCTTTTCCTATTCTGACTAATTATTTGAATTACACATTCCTGCGTTTGCAAGATGAGGGGAAAATAGCTCTTACGCAAGAAGAAAATAAAGCATGTTTTAATACTGGTTTGCAAACTCCGCGAGGGAAGGATATTTTTGCTACATTCTTTAGAAATAGACAATCAGAATCTAAGGCACAGACAGATTGGACTTTCTATGGCTTTTTCGATTCATATTCTGAAAAATTAGAATCATTTCATCCATTGCCAAAGATTGCACAATATATTGATAATGTCGAAGATTTGGTATTTAAAAATGAATATAAAATAGAATCTAATCTTGATCACTTCTTGGATAAGAATAAAGAAAGACTTCCAGAGGCTCTTCAAGGTAATATGAGAATGGCAGAAAATGTCATTAATGGTTCGATACAAGCATTACAAAATTTAATTCGCCGAAACTATAAAATAGCAATTCCACATTGGTATGAAAATAAGATACAGTTATTATTACCTCTTGTATTAACTAATGAAGAGGGAATTGCAGATTTAGCTTTGGTCGTTGATAGAGATGATGTACGAAAGATATATAGAGGAAAGACAATTCTCACAATGGATCAGGCTTATGTGGATGCAAGGTTAATTACAAAGCCTGCAGATGAATGGTTAAATCCATAGTAATATGTTGATTTTCCCGTACAGCCGTAACAACATTATAAGGTATAGCGGTGATTATTGTATCGTAGTCTTTGTTGTATCTGTAAAAAAGAAACCGAGCATGCAGTTTTTTCAGCTATTGCATATCCGGTTCGTTCTTTTTGTCGTAAGGATAAATTCGTGGAACGGGTGACAGAAGTGGCTCCACGATTGAACCGAAGTATAATTTATATAAGTCTGATATACATTTGCCATATATCAGCTTTTATTATATTTGATACCGTAAAGTTCCCACTTCTTGTTGCTTTTCCAAAATTAATCTCAAGCTACAATAGCCTGTTTTCAAGGGCATTTTACTCTTAAACTAAACAGCGATCTAATCGCAAGCATATTATAAAGTCCGATTTTCTTTAAGATTTTCGGACATTTTATTGCTGGGCTGGAGGGAATGTTGTACCTTTGTACTCAGATTATTAATGATCATGGGAATAATACTAACAAAAGAAATACGCAATACTATTGAAAGTAATGGACCAAATAAACTATATATGGTTCAGGATTTTGCCTATCTAAATAATGATGGACTGGTTACTCGTACCCTTTCCAGATTAGAAAAGGAAGGTGTTCTTATACGCCTCTCGCAAGGCATATATTTATATCCGTCACGAAATAAGTTCGGAATACTTCGACCTTCTATAGAGGAAATCGCTTATGCCGTTGCTGAAAAGGATAAGGCACGCATTATTCCCAGCGGATTGACAGCCTTGAACAAGCTCGGACTTTCCACACAGGTTACGATGAATGCGGTCTATTTGACAGATGCCGCTGCAAGGGAACTTACTATCGGAAACCGTAAAATCATATTCAAACGTAGCGTACCTCGCAATTTTGCCTATAAGACGGACTTGTTCCCACTTATAGTCGCTGCCATGAAAGAATTAGGGAAAGATAACGTGACAGATGAACAGGTTGCAATCATAAAACAAGCCATTGAAAAATATGGCAGTCCTGATGAAATCAAATACGATTACAGCATTGCCCCGCAATGGATTAAACAAAGACTTGCATTATGAATTTTACTAAGCTTACAAAAGAAGAACAACTTACCATTTTGGCTAATGTAGCCGAAGATAAAGGGATTGTGGACAATGCCGTAGAAAAGGACTATTGGGTCAGTATGGTGTTACGTGCAATATTTTCCTTGCCATACGCTACGGCTTTTGTGTTCAAAGGAGGAACAAGCCTTAGCAAAGGTTGGGGATTAATAGAACGGTTTTCGGAAGATATTGACCTTGCAATAGATCCCCAATATCTCGGCTTTACAAATATTGAGACTAAAAGTCAACGGACTAAGTTGCGGAAAGACTCCAAGCAGTTCATAGATGGCTCTTTCGCGATCGACGTTGAGAACAGATTAAAAGAGTTTGGGCTATCAGAGAACTGTAAGGTCATAGTTCCGGAGACATCTGTCAGTGACCTTGACCCTGTAGTCCTGTTTGTCGAGTATAATTCAGTGCTGCAAACGAAAATGCAATATATACCCGAGCGAGTCAAAGTTGAGATAAGTTGTCGTTCACTCATGGAACCGTCAGAAGATGTGGAAATGCGTTCTATGATAGAAGAGGCTTATCCGGGTGAAGAGTTCTCATTACCTATATTCACTGTTCCTACCGTAGTGCCGGGACGAACATTTCTGGAAAAGGTTTTTCTTTTGCATGAAGAGTTTAACCGTCCCAATGGCTGTACGCATATCGAACGTATCACACGACACATGTATGACATTGTAAAGATGATGGATAAACCGTTTGCGATGGGAGCAATGCAGGATGTACAATTATACGAGGACATTGTGACTCATCGTAAAAAGTTTACGGCTTGGAGTGGATTGGACTATACGAGTCATCTTCCACACACAATATCGTTCCTGCCTCCTGAAAGCATTGAAGATGTTTTGCGTGAAGACTATAAGCAGATGCAAATCGGCTTCATTTATGCTGATGCACCTTCTTTCGATGAGATTATGGAGCGGTTGCAGGATTTGCAAGACAGATTTAGAACATTGAAGTGGAAAAATAATAGTTGACGGCATGGTGAACATTATTTCTGATATAAACGAAACTAATATTTTAGATTGATAAAGAATACAAAACATTGTTCAATATGGCACATGGTTTCATAACCAATAGAGACCGTCTACTTTCCGACATTATCACGGGTATCTTGCCCAAGTCGGATGCCGTGGATATTCTTGTGGACTATTTCTATTTTTCGGGATACACCCATCTTGCCGAAAAACTCGCTGACAAGAATCTCCGTATTTTGGTCGGTCTTGACATCGACACACGGATTTCTAACCGTGTTCGTGAGTGGAATGGCAACGCACCCGTAGCAAGGTTCGCGAAGAATATTTCAACAACTTGGTGAGGCTTATCAATGAAACCGACAATACCGATACAGACGAAACTATCAGAATGTTTCGCCAATTCCAACGTAAGATTTATGACGGTACATTAGAGATACGCAAGACAGAAGACTCGTGCCATGCAAAAATGTATCTCTTTGCCTATAATGACACTAACAGCGAGAACGGAGAGCAGCCCGGTGATGTGATTACGGGGTCAAGCAACCTTTCCTATCAAGGATTGCAAGGCAGAACGGAAACCAATGTGCGTTTTACAGAAAAGGGTAAATATACAGAGGGCAAACAAATCTTTGATGAACTTTGGACTAATGCCATTCCCATTGTGGACGAAAATACCATTGACCGTTGGAAAGAAAAAGTCGAAAGCCAAATTTGGATTGACCGTTTGATGTGACTTATATTGAATAATTGTGCTACCTTTACAGTAGGCAGTGTTTGTCGCATTGATAAAAAACGAACCGCATATGCAATATTGTTATTTACAACATATCCGGTTCGTTCTTTTTGTCGTAAGGACAAATTCGTGGTTCTCGCAGAACGGGCTTATACATTGAAGCGGAAGTGCATTATGTCTCCGTCTTGTACGATGTAGTCCTTGCCTTCCACACTCATCTTGCCGGCTTCCTTGCATGCGGCTTCGCTTCGGAGGCTTACATAGTCGTCGTATTTTATTACTTCGGCACGTATGAAGCCTTTCTCGAAGTCTGTATGGATTACTCCTGCACATTGAGGGGCTTTCCAGCCTTTTGTGAATGTCCATGCTCTGACTTCCTGCACGCCTGCGGTAAGGAATGTTTGCAGGTTCAAAAGACGGTAGGAAGATTTTATAAGACGTGCCACGCCAGATTCTTTCAATCCTAATTCTTCCAAGAATATCTGTTTCTCTTCCAAGGTTTCGAATTCCGCAATGTCGGATTCTATTTTTGCTGCAACGATAAGTATTTCCGCACCTTCCTCTTTGGCTATTTTCTCTACTTGTTCCGTGTATCTGTTTCCCTCTTTTGCACTCGCTTCATCTACGTTGCAGACATAGAGTACAGGCTTGGCTGTAAGAAGACATAATTCTTTGGCGAGTTTTACCTCTTCTTTGCTTTCAAACGTAATTGTTCTTGCACTTTTTCCCTGCTCCAAGGCTGCTTTGTAACGAAGCAGAATATCCAATAATACTTTCGAGTCTCTGTCTCCACCGCTTTTTGCCGCTTTTTCGACTCTCGGCAAGCGTGCTTCCACGGTTTCAAGGTCTTTCAGTTGAAGTTCGGTGTCTATGATTTCTTTATCGCGTATCGGATTTACGGAGCCATCGACGTGAACGACATTATCGTCATCAAAACACCTGAGAACATGAATGATTGCATCACATTCCCTTATGTTGGCAAGGAATTTGTTCCCCAAGCCTTCCCCTTTGCTCGCTCCTTTCACCAAACCGGCTATATCGACTATCTCTACTGTGGCAGGGACTATCCTCTCGGGGTGAACCAAGTCGGCAAGAGTGTTCAAACGTTCGTCTGGTACGCTGATGGTTCCAAGGTTGGGTTCAATGGTACAAAAAGGAAAATTTGCCGCCTGCGCCTTGGCATTCGACAAACAATTAAATAAAGTTGATTTGCCCACATTGGGCAAACCAACTATACCACATTTCAATGACATTATTTACTTCTTGATTATTTTGGCGAACTCTTCGGTATCTACTTGCTTGGTTTGATATTTCATATCGGCTTTCAAAGCTTTTATGAGTTTGTCTTCAAACAAGTATTCGTAAACCTGTCTGCTTTGTTCTTTGTTTTCAAGCATGTTGGTTGCGACTTTTTCAACAGCTTCCTCTGTCTCCTTTATTTGCTCTTCTGTTGCATCTTCGGGAACCGGAAAATAATTACGAACCAAAGCGGTTTTGTAGTAGTCTTTCACATCTTCGCTGCTTACGTTCAACTTATACTTGTCCACGAGTTTGCCTTCGATTAACTGCCACTTTATGGAGTCTCTGTATTTGTCGTAATTGTCAATTATTTCTTTGCTCTCGACTTTGCCTTGGTTGATTTCCACAAGCCAACGTTTCAAAAATTCATCAGGCAGGTCTATTTTTGTATTTTCAACAAATGCTTTGCTTACGCTGTCCATGAAGTAACGGTCTGCTTGATTGGAATAGGTGTTGCATAAATCTTCTTTTGCAGCTTTTTTGAAATCTTCTTCGGTCTTTATTCCTTTGCCTTTGTAAGCCATTTCAAATAATTCTTCATTCAATTCATGCTTTATTACACGGCTTATTCCGGTTACCTTGAAGTTGACATCGGATTTGAATTGCTTTGCCTGCTCTTTGTCTATTCTCAACATGGAAGCAATTTCTGTTGTGTTCTTGAAAGCTTTTGCAAGGTTGAAAGTTATGACATCGTCTTTCTTTGCTCCTATGAATTTCTTCTTTATGGTAACCATGGAAATCAAATCGACTGCCAAAGATGTAGTAACTTTTATGCCATCTTCTTTTACACTGCCGTTTTCGTCCAATTCCTCTATTTCTCCATAGACCAAGTCGGTTTCTTCTATTGTTTCAGGTGATTCAAATTTGCCGAAACGACGTTGAATATCTTCAATGAATTTGTTCAACATCTCTTCTGTCGGAACAATGTCGTAGTAGGTTACGTCCTGAGCTGCCAAGTCAAGTTGGAACTCGGGTTGCATTGCTATATCGAAATAAAAAGTGAAATCTTTTTGATTGTCCCAATCTATGGTCTGAGTCTTTTCATTATTTGCCATAGGGTTTCCGAGAATCTCAAGTTTGTTATCCTCTATGTATTTGTACATGGCATCTGTCATCAGCTTTTGTACTTGTTCTGCACACAAGGATTTTTCATACATTTTTCTGACAATTCCCATTGGAACTTGTCCCGGTCTGAAACCAGGCATATTTGCCTTTTTGCGATATTCCTTCAACTCTTTCTCGACAGACTCTGCATAATCGGCAACTGTTACATCAATCTTCAATACAGCTGTCAAGTCGCCTGTCATTTCCTTTGTTACATTCATCTTCTTATCCTATTTTCTTTTGTTCTTGCTATTTGAAAATTCAGTTTGCAAAGATACTGATTTATTGTCAACATACGCTTGACAAGTCGTCAAAAACCGTAATTTAATGCCTTTATTGCTGTCTGCAACTTTTCGTCTTCTTTTGTGAATGTCAGTTTTATATGCTTTCTTCTTGCTGCAAATAGTCCGTAGCCGTTATTTATATTTGTGTATATCGGTTTATCGCTTAGTTGATTGTCATTTTGTCTGCTGTTGGAGTAATATTCGTACATTTCCAAGTTGCAAGAGTTGATATATAGCTCAAATGCATATTTCCGATTTGTCCATGAACACTTCCCTTTGTGCGATGCCAAATTCCTTTTCAAACCATTGACAATATCATTCATGTCTATATTGCTATTGAACTCAAAACCCGAATTGCTGCTTGTGTTCAATTTTATTGCGAAATCAATATCCGTGAATGTTTCTTCACCGTTTGCACGATAGTAAAACCTCATTGAAGGTTGGAACATTTTCGCAATAATACCTTCTCCTTTTGTTGCAACAGAAGAATTTATGTTGTACCAACTGCAACTCATTATATTCTTTCCGTTTTTCGGTATGAAATACATTATGCTTCCCGGTGCCGTTATATCATAGTCCCCAATCAAACGAGTTGTCGCCCATGTTTCATCTCCTGATTTCTTATTGCGAACTACTATCTTGTATTCTTGTTTCAGTGCTTCCGAATGATTTAACTTCCCTTTGGTAACACATTGGTATATCGGACTGACTTCATTATAAAAATCCCCTTCCGGTTTTGTCTGAGTTTCGGTGTAATCAAACCAAAGAGTATCTCCCACCTTGTCTTTTTCCCAAGGATAATACGAAAGCATGAAAACATCTATTTCGTTTGGCTTGTAGTAGATGGAATCCTTTTCTTTTGCAAAGTTGAGATAATTCCCGCTGCCAAGGAAACCTTTTTGTACACGAATGAACGTGGTGTCGCTATCTTGATCCAGAACTCCGTAAATGACAGTTACCTGTTTCCATTCTTCATTCGGGTCAAACTCAACTTCACAAGCGGTAAAGCAAAAAAGCATTGCAAGAAATAATATAAGACTTGAATGATTATACTTCATATCTCGTTGTTTTATAGGTTCACAAACTGCAAAGGTAAACATAAATCCTGACAATTGAATATTTTCTCGTACTTTTGTACTTCTATAAGAATTGAATTTTATTTTGAAAGAAAGACATGAAACATTGCGATGACTTTGTCGTGGTTGAGAACCAATTATTGGGTTCTGCCTTTTTCAAGTTGAGTTTACAAACTTGCAGTCCGTTGCCGGAAATAACAGCAGGGCAATTTGTGGAAGTCCGTGTGCCGCAAACAGAAGGTATTATTTTGCGACGTCCTATCTCCATTCATGATGTGGATTATGACACAAAAACCATTATACTGCTTATTCGTATTGCGGGTAAAGGGACGAAACAACTTTCCATGCTTAAAAAAGGCGAATGTGTAAACCTTATTTATCCTCTTGGAAAGGGTTTCGATTGTAAAGGTGATGATGTATTACTTATTGGCGGCGGAGTAGGTGTGGCACCTCTGCTCTTTTTGGCAAAATCTTTTCATTTGAAAGGAATACGTCCTAATATTCTGCTTGGATACAGAGATAAAGAACAGTTTCTTGACCTTCCTGAATTTAATCGTTACGGGGAAGTATTTATTGCAACGCAGGACGGAAGTCTTGGAGAAAAAGCCATGGTAACGGAACATAGTATCTTTGCGAAACAATTCGACTGTGTCTATACTTGCGGACCTACCCCTATGATGAAAGCCGTGGCAGAGAGTTGCAAACAACGAGAGATTGAATGTTTCGTTTCTCTTGAAAATAAAATGGCTTGCGGTATCGGAGCCTGCTTGTGCTGCGTTCAGCAAACTACAAGCGGACATAAATGTACTTGTACCGAGGGACCTGTTTTCGATTCCAAAGAAGTAATCTGGTAATAATATTATGGATAAACTGAAAATAAAGATAGGCACGTTAGAGTTCAAAAATCCTGTTATGACAGCCTCTGGAACATTTGGTTACGGAGAAGAATACATGGATTTTTACGATGTGCAAATGCTTGGAGGTATAGTAGTAAAAGGCACAACTGGCGAAAAGAGAGAGGGAAATCCTGCTGTACGCATGTGTGAAACGCCTATGGGAATGATAAACGCCGTAGGCTTGCAAAATAAGGGCGTTGATTACTTTTGTGAGCAAATATATCCTCTAATAAAGGATTATAAGACAAATGTGATTGTCAATGTTTCCGGCTCCTCAATAGAAGAATATTGCACAGTAGTAGAAAAAATATCCGAGCTTGCAAATATTCCGGCAATAGAACTGAATATCTCATGTCCTAATGTAAAGAAAGGTGGAATGGGTTTCGGTACCAATCCCGACATGGCGGAGGAGGTTGTATCGCAAGTAAGGAAAGTCTATAAGAAACACTTGATAGTCAAATTAACTCCCAATGTAACCTCCATTGCAGAAATAGCAAAAGCCGCTGAAGGAGCAGGGGCGGATTCTCTATCAATGATAAACACTGTTTTGGCAATGGCAGTTGATGCGGAAAAGCGAAAAGCTGTTCTTTCAACCATTACAGCAGGTTTATCGGGTCCTGCAATAAAGCCCATAGGTTTGAGGTGCGTATATCAAGCCTCAAAAGCGGTGAAAATTCCAATCATAGGCTTGGGAGGAATAAGTAATGCAACCGATGCAATAGAGTACATCTTGGCAGGAGCAAGTGCAATACAAATAGGTACTCAAAATTTCATCGACCCTTGCATCGGAAAGAAAGTTGTTGAAGGAATGCAAGAATACCTTAATCGTCATAACATAAAGCATATTTGGGATATCCGAGGAGTAATTTAATAGGAATATCCATACCCGATAAGCAAAAAAGAGGTGTCAGAAGATTTCTGACACCTCTTTTTATTGCAATTTTCTTTTTCAAGATCCCTTTCCCTTTCTTTACTCTCTTAATGCAATCAGTGAAATCCATCTTATGTCTTTTCGCTTTCTTTTCTGTCATTTTCGGAATGGGAGGGAATAAAAAAGGAGCGACTTTTGAGAGTCGCTCCACATAAAATTATGAAGAAAAAGAACTTTTATCCCAAGAATGCAAGCAGTACACCTGCGGCTACTGCCGAACCGATGACACCTGCAACATTCGGACCCATGGCATGCATTAGCAAAAAGTTGCCGGGATTGCACTCTTGTCCCACATTCTGAGACACACGTGCTGCCATAGGAACCGCAGATACTCCTGCTGAACCTATAAGAGGGTTGATTTTGTTCTTTGAAAAGAGGTTCATGAACTTGGCAAACAAGACTCCGGCTCCGGAACCGATGCTGAAGGCTATAATTCCCATTAAAAGAATGGATAAAGTCTGCAAATTCAAGAATGTACTCGCCGTTGCCGTTGCTCCAACCGAAATTCCGAGGAATATAGTACAGATATTCATCAATTCATTCTGCACTGTTTTGCTCAATCTTTCGGTTACTCCGCACTCACGAAGGAGGTTACCCAACATCAAACAACCGATTAGCGGTGCTGCGGAAGGCAAAAGAAATGAAATAACCGCGGTTACGACTATCGGAAAGATGATTTTCTCTTTCTTTGAGACCGTTCTCAACTGTTTCATGACTATTTCTCTTTCCTCTTTCGTTGTCAGTGCTTTCATAATCGGCGGTTGAATTACCGGAACCAAAGCCATGTAGGAGTAAGCTGCCACTGCTATGGGACCCAATAACTCAGGTGCAAGTTTGGATGTAAGATATATAGCCGTCGGACCGTCTGCACCTCCTATGATTCCTATGGAACCGGCTTGTTCGTAGGTAAAGCCCAAAGCCAATGCTCCGAAGAAAGTTGCGAAAATGGCAATCTGAGCGGCTGCTCCCAAAAGAAAACTCTTAGGATTAGCCAATAGTGGACCGAAATCGGTCATCGAACCTACACCGATGAAGATTAAGCAAGGGTATATGCCGAGTTTGACGCCCAAATACAAGTAGTCTATCAATCCGACATTGTTTGCATCGACAAATTGCGACCATTGAACATGACCTTGTGCGAATAACTCCGGATGATACAGCCCTGCACCCGGCAAATTACTCAAAAGCATACCGAATGCTATCGGAAGCAACAATAAAGGTTCAAATTTCTTCACTATGGCAAGATATAGTAACAAGAAAGATACCAATATCATCACCAAACAAAGACCGTTCCCCACTTGGACAAACCCCATACTGTTGAAGAATTTCTCCATTTTGGTTCCTATAGTCTCATCATCGGAAGCAGTTGTTGTCGCTTGCTCGGAGGCAGTCGGCATTGTCACCGCTGCTTCTGTCGTTACGGCAGCTGCATTCTCCTCATCGGTGTTTGCGTTGGCAACAAACGGAAGAAAGAACAAAGCCACCAATGCAGCGATTTTCAAAAGATATGATTTCAATTCTTTCATCTTTCAAAGTTTTAATGATTAAGCCAAATCTACCAAAGCATCATCTTGTGCAACGGTTTGTCCGGCTGAAACATATACGGCCTTCACTTCGCCATCGCGAGATGCGAGAATGTTGTTCTCCATTTTCATGGCTTCCATGACGAGTAAAACATCTCCACGCTTAACTTTGTCGCCGACTTTCACATTAATTGATGAAATTGTTCCCGGTAGAGGCGATGTTACTGCTTGTTTTCCTGATGCCGGCTTGGGAGCCACTCCTACTGTACCCTGAGGGTTAGGTGTGTGCATGTGAGCCGCAGACGGAATGGCAACCTTCTTGGCTACCGGTGCAGTTGCTGCCTTTTTCTTTTCGTATGCAACATCGTACGATATTCCGTTTACCTCAACATTGGCTTTATTGTGGTCGGTTACTTTAACGGTAACATCGAAATTCTGATCGCCTATTGTTATCTTAAACTTGTTCATATCCTTCTATTTGATAAAGTTTCTTACATTGTAAATTTTGGAACTCCAAGGAGAGTAACGTTTCTCCACTTCCTCAATGGTGATTACATGAGGCTCATCGTCGTGAGCATCGAAATACAAATGCATTGCCATTGCAATGGCTGCTTGTTCGAGTGGAGTCGGATGAGAATCCGTTGTTGAAGCGACTTTATTACTACTTGCGGTATCCTGCTTTGCAACAACAGATTTCTTGCCACCTTTAACAGCAGCAGACAAAACTCTTATAAAGCCTATAAGAAGTACCAATATCAAAAAAGTACAACCTATTCCGATACCACAAAGCACAAGAGCGAAACTCCAACTTATACTTAGTACTGACATATTACAAAGGTATATTGGAATGTTTCTTCATAGGATTAGTTACACGCTTCGTTTGCAAAGACTGGAATGCACGTATTACACGGAAACGAGTGTTTCTTGGTTCGATTACATCGTCTATATATCCGTACGAAGCAGCCTTGTAAGGGTTTGCAAATGTCGTATTATATTCTTCTTCTTTCTCTGCAACGAACTTTGCTTTCTCCTCAGGATTGCTTATTGCAGACAATTCTTTACCATACAATATCTCGATTGCACCCTTTGCACCCATAACTGCGATTTGTGCCGTAGGCCATGCATAGTTGAAGTCTCCACGTAATTGCTTACAAGACATAACATCGTGAGCTCCGCCATAAGACTTACGCAAAGTAACGGTTACTTTCGGAACAGTTGCTTCGCCGTATGCAAACATCAATTTTGCTCCGTGAGTAATAATTCCGCCATACTCCTGAACACGTCCCGGCAAGAAACCCGGTACATCTACCAAGGTCAATATCGGAATATTGAAGCAATCGCAGAAACGAACAAAACGAGCAGCCTTACGAGAAGCATTTATATCCAATACTCCGGCAGCAACGTTCGGTTGGTTTGCAATAATACCCACAGAAGCTCCGCCCATACGGCAGAAACCTACTATTATATTACGAGCGAAACGTTCGTGAACCTCCAAGAATTTACCGTCATCGACAATGGAATTTATCACTTCCATCATATCGTAAGGAAGGTTAGGATCATCAGGAATGATAGCATTCAATTTGTCCTCCAAACGATCAAACGGATCATTGCAAACAGTCGTAGGAGCTTCTTCCAAGTTGTTGTTAGGCAAATAAGACATCAATTCTCTTATCATTGCCAATCCTTCTTCTTCTGTCGAAGCAAGAAAATGCGAAACGCCCGACTTTGAAGAGTGTACGGCTGCACCACCCAAATCCTCAGAAGAAATATCCTCTCCTGTTACTGTCTTAACCACCTTCGGACCTGTAACAAACATACATGACGATTGGTCGGTCATTAGAATGAAGTCGGTCAATGCCGGTGAATAAACTGCTCCTCCGGCACATGGTCCGAAGATAGCAGAAATTTGAGGCACAACTCCTGAAGCCAAAATATTGCGTTCAAATATCTCTGCATAACCTGCCAAAGAGTTCACACCCTCCTGAATACGGGCTCCGCCGGAATCGTTCAATCCTATAATAGGAGCTCCAACCGTCATGGCTCTATCCATGACATTGCAAATCTTTGCAGCCATCATCTCGGACAAAGCACCGCCGAATACGGTGAAATCCTGTGCGAACACAAAGACAAGACGTCCGTTGATTGTACCTTGACCTGTTACCACACCATCGGAAAGGATTTTCTTATCTCCCATTCCGAAATCATGGCAACGATGCGTTACAAACATATCAAATTCCTCGAAGCTGTCCTTATCCAACAGCATTTCGATTCTTTCTCTTGCAGTTAATTTTCCTTTGGCATGTTGAGCGTCTATCCTCTTGATTCCTCCGCCCAACTTAGCTTTCTCTCTATTATCAAGCAACTGCTTGATTTTTTCTTCAATAGCCATTAGTCTAACTCCTTATTGAAAATCCTATAACTATTTGCAGCAAAGCTCTGTCAAAACTCCCAAAGTGGATTTAGGGTGCAAGAAACCTATCTTCAAGCCTTCGGCTCCGCCTCTCGATTGTTTATCGATTAACTTAATGCCTTTCTCTTGTGCATCATTCAATGCCGTATCGGTGTTTTCAACTGCGAAAGCTATGTGATGAACCCCCTGACCTCTTTTTTCAATGAAAGAAGCAATTGTACTGTCAGGACTTGTAGCCTCCAACAATTCTATTTTCACTTCTCCGATTTTGAAAAATGCAGTTCTCACTTTTTGATCTGCAACTTCCTCAATGTTATAGCATTTCAAGCCCATAACATTTTCCCAATACTTGATAGCTTCGTCCAAATTGGCAACAGCTATACCGATGTGTTCAATGTGTGTTGGTGTCATATTTTATTGTATTTATAATGATTTCTCTAATATCCGTGTTCCCAAAAAATTAAGGTGCAAAATTACTGACTTTTTTCGTTTCCGGCAAAAGAAAAAGCCAAATAATTTGCACCGACTTCCGCAAGCCGTCTTTTGCTATGAATGTTTATCGAATTTAATTCCGTAAACTATTGATTCCAACTGCATAAGCTGATCTCTCTTCGGATGTCTCGGCGAATAAAGGAAACAATCGATCATCACAAAACGATTATTCGCCTTATCCTTGAAACAATAATTGACAAAAGGACCTCCCATCCAATCATTGAACAATCTCCACAAACCTCTCGTCTCCACTGCTTCAAGATTTCCAATTTTCACCTGCTGCCTTTCACAAAGAAATCTCGTCTCCGTACCCATGTAAGAGCCTTTTGCAGGTCCGGGAATATATTGTTTTGCAATCTTATCCCTCAATTCCAATATTTTTTCTTCCTTGAACAATCCCTCACCCGTATAAGGCATGGTATAAATCATAATATCCAAACTTCCGTCCTTAGGTTCCTTCCTCAACCAAACGAAATTATCCTCTTCCGTTGCCATATAAAACTCATCGGAAACAGTAAGCCAAAAGCCGAACTTCTTTTTCAATTTACGGGTAACTTCCGTATTCTCCAATTTTCTGAAAGCGGCATACACTCTTTTGTGTTCATTCTCATAGAACTTATTCCTTATAAAGCCTTCATAACGGGCGATCAAAGCAAAAAGGCTGTCTCTATTATCGACCGAAAATTCAAAGTATGCTTGCGGATAAGACTTATAATCAATCGCCTGTTTCAATTTATTTGGATTACCAGGCTTCAAATCTATTATTATCACATTACGATGCTTCTGCAACATATCCGAATTAAAAAAGCCCTTAGGGTTCATTTGCACCACATCGAATAAAGGTTCCGGCTGCGACAAGCCCTTGCACGCTTTCATGAAATACGTACCCACAGAATCCTTCACCTCGCCATTGTAAAGTTCTTCCGGCACCACCAAAACAACCTCCAATGTCTTTCCCCCCGAAGCAGGCAAACCCTTGGAGTCCGTATCCTGCTTTGTATCCTTTTTTGAACAAGCCGTAAACAACAAAGCTGCCGAAGCAACAAAAAAAGCCAATGTCTTGAAATATGTCTTACTCATAAATCCCATGATTTTACCGCTTGCAAAGATAATCAATTCCTTTCAATAGTAGAAATACCTCTGCCCAAAAACTCTGCATCTGCCACATTTACCACTCAGGACAAGCTCTTTATTCCGCATTTTATCCCAAATTGTAAAAACAAAACAGCAATTCGCCGGAATAAATCGCTGTATTATAATGGAAAAAAATGCCAATCTATTTTCGACTTTGCTGTTCTTGCATTATCAATGTTTTAAGACAGTCCTGCTTAGCTCGAATTTTCAAACGCCTTTTTGGTTTTCCCGACCACAAAGCTGTATCGAAGAACTATCGTGTCTCTTCCAAGAGTTCTCGATTGACTTCCAAGGGGCTGTACTTATGCTCCGAACTGCATTTGTCTTTGAATACATTGTCCTTTCCGCAAACACAGGAAGTTCTGTCGCCGGTTATAGGGTCAACACTGGCACAACTGCGTTTGAATTGACCGTTTTTTTGTAGAAACATTTTGATGCCTATAAAACAAAAGCATAAGGCAAGTAAGATGACCGTTACTACGGCTACCAATAACAAGGTTTTCATATCTTTATTCTTTATTTTTTGTGTCTATAATAATGGTTGTGGGACCGTTGTTGACCAATTCTATCTGCATATCGGCTCCGAATATTCCGGTTTTCACTTCTTTGGGAAAGCCTTGCTGTATTGTGGCAACGAATTTCTCGTACATAGGTTTTGAAAACTCCGGTTTGGCTGCTCTCAGATAGCTTGGTCGATTACCTTTCTTTGTGCTTGCATGGAGAGTGAACTGACTTACCACCATCAACTCCCCGTTCACGTCCTCGACAGAAAGATTCATCACTCCTTCTTGATCATCGAACACTCTCAATCTGCGTATTTTGCCGCTTAACCATTCGATATCCTCCTCCGTATCGCTCTCCTCTATACCCAAAAGCACCATCAAACCTTCACTTATCTCGGAATAAGGCTGCGAATCTGTTTTTAGAATGGCTCGTATTACTTTTTGTATGACTGCTCTCATGCTTTCCCTCTTATTTTGTTTGCCATTGAGGCATTTGCACCTCTTCTCCCCTGACTATATTCACGTAATTGGAGTATCTTTCCTGCGATATTTCACCCTCTTCCACTGCTTTCTTTATAGCACAGCCCGGTTCATGGAGATGAGTGCAGTTGTAGTATTTGCAATCTGAGAGTTTGGCTCTCATTTCAGGATAATAACGTGCCACCTCTTCTGCTTTGAAATCCACCATACCGAAAGAACGTATTCCGGGAGTGTCTATTATGTCGCCACCGAAAGCCAATGGATACATCTGAGCAAAAGTTGTGGTATGTCGTCCTTTGAGATTACTCGACGAAATGGCTGATGTCTTCAAATTAAGTGAAGAATCAAGAGCATTGACCAAGGCACTCTTACCCACTCCGGAGTGTCCCGAAAGCATGGAAATTTTGTTTTGCAAAATTTGTTTGAGCTTTTCCAAGCCTATGTTCTCGATCGCAGAAGTTTCCACACAGGTATAGCCGACTTTTTCGTATATCGACTTCACATAATCGGCATATTCTCTTATCTCATCATCATAAAGGTCAATTTTGTTGAAGACAAGAACACACGGAACCTTGTAAGCCTCGCAGGTAAGCAGGAAACGATCTATAAATCCGGTGCTTGTTCGTGGTAAAACGGCAGTTACAACCAATAAGGCTTGATCCATATTGGCTGCAATGACATGTGTTTGTTTTGAAAGCTTGGTTGCTTTTCTTATTATATAGTTTTTACGTTCCTCAATGCTACATATCAAACCGTAGGCATTCGATTGAGAGGGAATAAACTCCACTCTGTCTCCCACTGCCACCGGATTGGTGGACTTTATGCCGCTTATCTTGAAACGTCCCTTTATGCAGCATTCATATTCCTTGCCATCTGCGTCCCTTACAGTATAATGACTGCCTGTATTCCTGACAACAATACCTTTGTTCATTGTTTTATCTGCTTTGAACGCCGCTTGCGTTTTTATCATCGGCGTTTGCGGAAGGCTCCTGTTCCAAGAGAATAGTATCAATGTAGTTTTTAAGTGCTTCTTTGCCCATTGCACCTGTCAAAATTTGCGGTTCCTTGCCCATAGGTGCAAAGATAATGGTCGGAATGCTGTTTATGCCGATTTCTTTCGCCAAGTCCTTATGCTTATCCACATTTACCTTATATATGTATATCCTGCCGGCATATTCTTTTGCCAATTCCTGCAAAGGCTTCTCCACAATCTTGCAGGGTTTGCACCAATCGGCATAGAAATCCACTATTGCGGGTTTGTCTCCAAGGTAATTCCAAGAAAGAGGGTTCTTTTCGTAGTTTGCCACCTTGCTTAGAAATTCTTTTTTGCCTATTTCGATAGGTTTCTTTTGAGCAAAAACAACTGTCGATACGCACATCAAAAGTGCAAAAAAGGTAATTCGTAATGTTTTCTTCATTATATGATTCCGTTTTTCGGCTTTTCACTATCCGGAAGACTTGAAAACACTCAATCTTTCCGCTCAAACAAAAGCCTGATTATTCAATAAATTCTTATCAATCCGTAATCGTTTCCGTTTAGCACAAAGGTGTAATCGCCTGAGGGAATTTCCTCTATCACATATCTGAAATTCCTTGCACAAAAGCAGTCTCCAGACTCCTTCAATGGTTCTTCCTCAACAATTATGCTATCCTCCACCACCTTCGCCTTTACTTTCATTTCCGCAGATTTACATGCCACAGGCACATTCTTACGTATTATCTCCATTCTATTATCCCCTATCCAACGATGAACCGTTGTCGAATGCCTGGCAAGGGCTTGAAAGTTTTCACCCTTCTGCATACAATCAGACAACACATCGACTTTGATTTCCAAATCCTCCGATGAGCTTTTTGAACAGGAAACAAAGAACAATATCGCAAAGCATAACGATACTGCATAAATAATTCTTCTTTGCATAAAACCGGTATTGTATATCTGTTTACGGACAAACGAAGGAAAATACTTATTATTGTTTGCCTTAGTAAGCAAACAGTAAAGCCGCTCGATAAAGAGCGGCTTTACTGTTTCATTCTTTCGAGGTCTCTTCCAGAGTCGAACTGGAGTAAACGGTTTTGCAGACCGGTGCCTAACCTCTCGGCCAAGAGACCCTTTGTATTTGCGTTTGCAAAGGTACGACTTTTTGCTCAATTACCAAACTTTCTGCAAACTTTTTCGGTCTTTTATCGCTTCTCTTCTTGGTAAAGCGTTTGTAAGACCAAGCCTTGCCGTCTTTTGTCTTTATGATACTCAAGCAATAAGACTGAGGAATATATCATATAATTGCTTGCTTACGGTCCTCAAGTCGATTTCTTCACCAACTTCTTTTTGCATTGAAGTTACTCCTTTATCCGTGAAGCCGCAAGGATTGATATAGTTGAAGTATTCGAGCTTTGTGTTGACGTTAAGGGCAAATCCATGCATGGTGATACCACGTGAGGCTTTCACACCTATGGCACATATTTTCCTCGCTTTCGGACTGTGAGCGTCCAACCATACCCCCGTTGCACCTTTCAACCTTTCGCATTTTATGGAATACTCCGCCATAAGTCTTATGACGCTTTCCTCTATTGTCTCTATATATGTTCGCAATGTCAAACCCAAGGCATCTATATCCAAACTCGGATAACCGACTATCTGCCCGGGACCGTGATAAGTTATATCCCCTCCTCTGTTTATGTGATAAAAGGAAGCATTTATCTTCTTCAAGAATTCTTCCTTTGCCAAGAGGTTTGACTCTTTTCCATGCTTGCCGAGGGTATATACATTGGGATGTTCGCAAACTATGAAGTCCTGTGATATATCACCTTCGGAGAGCAATTTACGTCTTACCTTATCATTGAAAATTGTTTCCTGCTCCTGCAAAGCAGCAGCGTAATCTTTCAATCCCCAATCAATGAAACCGATTTCCATCTTCTTTGTTTTTGTTGTTTATCAAAGCATTTCGTCAAGACTTTGAAAGGGAAAACATTTCTTTATAGCATTCGGAAAATCAACCCTTTGCAAAGAAAAAAATAAAACGCCGATTTGTCGAGCGTAAAACGGCGTTTTAATTTTTTCTTTCGGCGATTCATTTCAGCGAAAAGCCGTTCCCTCTAAATCTATGTGAATTTATAATTCCACCTTTGCAGCAATCTGTTCTGCTATTGCCTTCATCTGTTCGGCAGGAAGGGAGAGTTTTTTCTTTGCAAAGTTCAAATCTCCTACCGCTTTCAAAGGGACAAGATGTATATGTGCATGTCTGACATCGAGACCTATCACTGCCATACCTACTTTCTCACAAGGAATGACTTGTTTTATCGCCTTGGCAACTTTCTTTGCAAAAAGATGGAGATGTGTGTACAAATCATCATCAATATCAAAGATATAATCAAGCTCTTGTTTGGGAACGATGAGTGTATGCCCCTCTGCCAAAGGAGAAATATCAAGAAAGGCATAGCATTTATCGTCCTCGGCTATTTTGTATGATGGAAGTTCCCCTTTTATTATCTTGGTAAATATAGATGCCATGGCTTAGTCCCTCGTTATCTTGGTGATTTGTAATTTCATTATACCGGCAGGCACTTCTATTTCGGCTATATCCCCTACCCTCTTACCAAGCAAGCCCTTTGCTATGGGTGAAGTGATGGAGAGTTTGCCGACCTTTATATTGGCTTCGCTTTCAGGAACAATTTCATAGGTCATGTTTTTTTTCAATGCAAGGTTTATGAACTCCACCTTGGACAATAAAAGCACCTTGGAAGTATCTATCTTTGACTCGTCCAACAATCGTGCATTTGCTATCAATGCTTGTAACTTGGCAATCTTGGCTTCCATAAGTCCTTGTGCCTCTTTAGCTGCATCATATTCGGCATTCTCGGACAAATCTCCCTTGTCTCTTGCCTCGGCTATGGCTGCCGATATTGCGGGTCTTTCAACGGTTATCATATGTTGCAACTCGTCTTTGAGCTTTTGGAGACCCTCCTTTGAATAATACTTGATTTCTGCCATTTTCTCTTTGTTTTTTATCGATTAAAAATAAATCGAAGGCTGCTTGTAATACAGCCTTCGATTTGTTTCCTCTGTATTGTGTAATCGTTTGTCTTACAAGGCGAGCGAAACTCCGACTGAGTGAATGCCACCCATTACCTTTGTCGCTCTGAAACTGTAATCAATCGATATATCCATACCCTTCTTTCCGTTCTTCGGTTTTGACAACGGAGCTACAACCGAAGCACCACATGAGAATCCGGACATCAGATTTGTCGAACCGTCTTCATCATAAACGCTCTTAGTTAATCCGTCTTCGTAAGAATAAGCCGCTCTCAACATCAAGTATTTCACAAATCCGTACTCGACACCGAGTGTGTACAAATCCCTTCCGAATGCCATTGAAGAAAAGTTACCTGCAAGGGTTATTCTATGTTTGTTCTCTGCAAACAAGAAGTCGTATGACATACCGATGTTCAAACTTGAAGGCAACTCAAAAGAAGCAGAACGTTGTTCCAATGTTTGGTAGTGATTTGAAGCTTGAGCCAAAGCATTGGTTGAAAGACCGTCTCCGGAGAAACTCATGGAAGGTCCCCAGTTCTTCAATGCAATACCGAACTTCAATTCGTAATTTTCTCCGGTTATATACTTAACGCCGGCATCTATTGCGAAACCTGTTCCTGTTACGTTATCGATACCTTCGCTAACCACCTTCAAGGTAGCTCCCGCATAAATGGTATTGGAAAACGCCTTGGCATAAGAAACAGCAATATTCATCATGCTTATCTTGTATGTTCCGTTATTACCAAGTTCAGGACTGCCTTCTTTTGTTCTTTCTATGGTTCCGAAGTTCATAGAGTTAACAGTCAATCCCAATACTCCGTAGTCTCCAAGGCTTTGTGCCAATCCTACTGCGATATTGCTTATATCGGAATTTTGCAACCATGCGGTATATCCGAATGTTGCTTCTGTGCCGGTTGTATGAGCCAAACCTGCGACATTGCTGAACAAAGCGTCTATGCCGCTGCCACAAGCAGTGTTAACTCCTCCCCAGCCGGAACTCCTAACCCAAGGATTTATCAAAAGTTCTCCTGCTCCGGACGTTCCTCGTCTGTCATCATTTCCTGCGTTTGCCGTCATGTTCGGCATCAATAAGATGCCAAACACAACGCATGTCAATATTCTATGTATGTTTTTCATATTCTCTATCTCTTATAAATTATTACGCTGTTGATTGTCGGATTATTGGAACGAATTTAAGTCAACCGGTCTTAGTGAGCCGAACCACTTAATCAACTTTTCACCAACGCCATCTGCTTTGATGTGAATCAAGTAAACTCCTCCGGAGATAGGCAAGCCCTTATGATTCTTCAAATCCCAATCGACAGAAGTAAGAGCTGTTCCTCCTCCCGAAACCAAGGAAGCCGAAGGTCCCCTCAACTTTCTTATCACAGTTCCATCAACGGAGTAAATAGTGATGTAACAATCAGGTGGAAGGTTGGTTATCTTTACAAGATTTTGTATTTGGTCTTGTTCATACAAAGAGGCTGCAAAATAAGGGTTCGGAACAACTGTAATGTTATCCAAAGCACTCTCTGCCGTTTCTTTGTGTCCTATGATGGTTGCCAATCCTGCGTCTATCGTGAATTGGTACATAGGGTAGTCATTGTTCATCGCCGTCGGACTTGCAGCTCCTCCATTGACATTGGACCAATTCTTTGCGTATGGTTTTCTTACTCTGATTGAAACAGTGGCATCGGTAGGTATCAAAGATTGTGATTTCTTAGATAGCTCTACATTTGCATTTCCGTATTCAAAGCAAGTTGCTATCGGCATACCGACCCACATTACAGTGGAGAATAACTTACCCGCATTTCTTATCGCTTCGCCATTATCAATGCCATCTTTACCGGAACCTGATAAAGCCGTTACCTTTGCAAGGTCATTAAATATATTGTAAGCCCATTGACCGGCATCATAACGAGGAGGATTTACAACATCCAATCCGTATCTGACTTGCGAAGTTCCCAAAACATAGATATAGTGCATACCGCCGAAGACATAGCCGCCGGCATCAGCCGAAGCAGTTGAAGGATTCCATAACAAGTCTCTTCCGTTATGGTGTCCCAAAGAAGAATTTTCTCCGAATACCAAATTCAATCTTTCTCCTGTTTCAAGATTGATTGCATATCCCGGGAACCAACCCATACCTTTGGTACCGCTACCATCAGGATTTCCGTTTTTATCCACCGAAGGACGGTTTCTTAATGTAAATCTCTTGGCTCCGCCTTCGGTCAAAAGAGTATCCGTTCCCATTTCTATCACAGGACATCTTGTCCATTTGGATTTATCATTGGTAAATACTATATCGACAGAAGCAAGATTATTCATATCATTAAATACCAAACTTGGAATATTCGTTGGGTTAAGTTCCTTTGGAGCAGCACCTGCTCCGGGACTATCCACATTAGCATCAAAGAAATGAGAAGTCAAGAAAGCGGGGTGGAAATACTGATTAGATACAGAAGTCAATCTGTATGGAGCCCACCAACCACCTACACAAGCCTCATACTCACCGTTTGCATCCATAGGTCTCTTTATCTGTGTGCCATGTATGTTTGTGTCTGTTCGAGCTGTTGTATAATAATCCAACCATGAATTTCCCAAATCTTCCGTCCCTGCTCCGGTATTACTTCCTGCACGTATCCAATCTAATGCTTGTGAAGCATCATTATCTGCAATACCGCTTAACCATGCCTTTGACGGATCTGCAAAAGTTAAAGAAGAAGAAAGCAACGAACCTGCATTCAAATTTCCTCCTGCCGCATCGTCTCCTTCTCCCAAACCTGCTTTTATAGGTTTTGCAATATCCTTCACATTAGTCAACTGAATTGATATACCCAAGTCGAATATGATTTCCTCGTTGATTTCGCCTATAGGACGAGAAGAACGAACTGACATCACTTCTCCATAAACAGGCTTAGTCGGGTCGGCATTGGTCAATACCCAATCGCTTTCATTCATATTTCCTGATGCTGATGGCTCTATCTTTATCAAATAAGAACCTGTACGAACTTTCAACGGATCGACTATTTTGATATTCAATGGTCCGTAATTGGTTTTGTATATCGGATTAGCTACAAAATTATTGTACTTTTCTCCGTCAACGTCAGTGAACTCTCCGTTTTCAGGATATTGTCCGTTTGCTCCCATCAACTGAGCCAAAGTTGACTTGTCAAAATTCAATATCATACCTCCGTTACCTTGACCTTCTATTCTGATAACCTCAGGCGACATTCCGTAAGAAGATTGTACCAATGTTCCGTTCTGCTCGGATTGTACCATGTGAGGGATTGCTACAACAGGCTCGATGGCTCCACCCCCTCCGACTTTTCTACTTGCCAAGTAAGGTTCTTTTTGTCCGTCAAGTTTGGATGCATCTTGATTGTTATATGCTTTAAAATTGTTATAAGCGTATGCTATGGCAATGTAATAGTACTTTTGATTATTTACTATTCGCTTGTCATTATTTGTAGAGAACTTATCTTCGGTTATAAGGAACGAATGTCTTATACCCTTGTTTTCTCCGCTGACCATAACCTGGCTTGACAATCTTCCGTCAACTTCCGTCCAATTTATCAACTGTCCTATCGGTTGATTATTTTGCAAAGAGTCGTAGTTCTCGATATCACACTGTGCAATCAAACGAGATTTGTCGTTATCATAGATATCGGCTACAGATACACTTGCATCTTTTACTTGGAATATCTGATAACCCTCGAATCTGTAATGTCTGTCGTAATCCACAGAAATACTATCTGAACCATCAGAACCCTTAAGGGTATAGGAACGAGGAATTGTAACGTCCTCTACATCGAACGATTCATTGATATTGTTTCCGGCTTCATTGGTCAAATAAAGTATAATCTGTCTATCCATCTCCTGAACAACCACCTGAGGCGCATCAGGACCTTCCAATACGTTGAAGCAGTTATCGAACAAAGCCTGACATTTATCATCAACTCGTCTTAGCAATTCAACAGAAGCTTCAGCCCCTCCTGTTGTAGCTTGAGCAAAAGGTATTCCGACGGTTATGTAGTTGATTGCTCCGGGTTGCAAAGTGAAAGGTCCTGCGGATTGCATGAAACGCCTGTCGCCAGCCTTATTGTTCCATGTATTTTCTGACCATTCAGATGTTCTTCCGATTTCTTCATTTCCATTGGTAGCGGTACCCCAACCCCAAATATCGGAATTGCCGGGGAACATAAAGTCAGCATAAATACCATCTTGAATGTTTAAAGCATATCCGTCTCCTCCGTAGCACATTCTCTTTCCATCTTGCCAAATACCCCTCAAATAGTTATAATAGTCAGTAGCCTTTTCCGGTTCTCCTTTGTTTGATGTTTCATTTTCATAGTAAACGAACCGACGCATACCGAAACGTTCATCATCTACTATACCGTTACCAAAGTTTACTCCGTTTATGGCACAAGCATTGATAGGATCTTTTGATTTAGGATACCATGCTTCTTTGAACTTGTAAGCATCGTCTGTCAACAATATGGTCAGCTTCACGTTATCGCCACCTGCTAAATCTATATATGGCTGCAAGGCTTCATTTCCGTATTTATCTTTTAACGCTTCAATATCCACTTTCGGGTTATCTAATCCATCAGGATCCATATATGGTCCTTGGAAGAAGTCTATACCGATTGCCGGAGGATTACCCGAATAAGCTCCTGTTCCCGGACCATCGGTCGCTTTACCATTATAACAATAACCCAAACCTCTTTCAACATCACAACCTACAAAGTCATCTTTTGCATATCCCAAATCAGGGTCAACCCACTGTGAGAAGTATGTGTTTGTCAAAACGAAAGTAGAACGGTTGATTATTTCATAAGAATAAAAAGTCATATTGTTGATTTCATCGCTCATGGTGAAAGCAAACGCCTGAGCCCTTATCTCCAATCCTATCGGATTTTCTGATTTAGACTCTGTGTGAGCATTTCCTTTATCGTTAAACACCCACCAAATGGTTTGGTCTCCTTTCAATACTTGGTCAACCAACAAACCTCCTTTTGCTTCCAACGATCCTCCTGTTCCATAATTAGGATTGGAAGTATTGGACTCGAAAGTCGGAGTCGGAGTATAAACAGAACCGGCAGGAAGATTTGCTTTTATCTTTGCAGGACAAAGTTCTCCTGACAAATCATAGTAAGGATAGTCTCCCATTTCCCATTCATAAACTCCGTTACCGTTTTGATCATAAAAAGGGGCAAGGAACTTGGATTGGTTCTTTGAAACGTCTCCATGGGCAGGCCATGTTTTTATAGCTTCTGTTGCTCTCGATGCATCGACACTGATAACGTTTCCTGCTGCGTCCTTTTCTATTCCTGCAACGAAATATTCCACCTCTGCCTTTGTTATGATGAAGTGTTTATCCCACTTCTCACAAACAGATTTATCAACGGAAGCATTCTTGTCAACAGTCAACGGACCGGGCCAAAAATCATCTCCGGCTTGTCCGAACCTCAAAGCCGCAACACGCAATTGGTCATTGGCATCTGTTCCTCCAATCCACAAAGCAGCACAAAACATCGCTGTACTGTTTCCGTCCTTAGGCACAAAGTAACGAGCCGCAGAACCATCATACCACATGTTTCCCGAGGTATTGATACGTGCCCTGACATTATTTATGTTCAATTCAGCAGAACCCTGTCCTCTACGACATCTTTCCAGTTCCGCTTTCTTTGTCGGCGTTCTCTTAACTGCCCCTTTGAATTCCTCAGCTCGGGCAGCTCCTCCGACAAGCAACAAGCACATCAATAATAATGATACTTTACTGTTAATATGTTTCATATAACTTTCTGTTTATCTGTTTATACACTATTAGAACTGATAAGATAGACCTACGTAAACCATTCTTGGTGTAGAATAGTTGTAATTGGCATTATTCAAATACATGTAGTAGTAATCCCTGTAAGATTGCTCATTCAACTTACTGGCAATTATGTTTTGTGTTTCAGGGTCTGTCAAATATCCGTTATCATCAGGGTCTCCTGTTACACCATAAACGCTTCTGATATTCTTTATGTTGAATACATTTGTTACTCTTGCAAAGAAATTCAACACCGTAGGCTTCTTACCAACCTTTATGTTGTAAGATTTGTCCACACTCAAATCCACACGGAATGACCATGGCAAACGAGCTCCACGATAACTACCAACGATTGTTTGTTGTATATTACTATGGTATTTTGTATATGGAGCACCGGATTGAGCGACTGCCGTAATGTTTACTCCGAAGTTCTGTAACCAACGGAAGTTCTTTACAACTTCATTTCCGTTCTTATCGGTTACCACTCTCGATGTTACAGGTCCGTTATATTTGTCTCCGCCCAAATAACGGAAGTCCAAATTCACCTTGAATTCATGTCTTCTGTCATCAGAGATTGGGAACAACATCTTGATATTAGGATAACCTGCCTTAATCAATGAAACTATTGTTGAAGAAGGCAAACCTGTTGTTCCTTCTGCATATTGCAAAGTATAGTTTGCATTAACTCTTACATTCTTTGAACGTCTCAAATCATAGGAGATAGTGAAACCCTTAGTTGTTCTGAAGTCTTGGTTTGCATAAGAGTAGTACAAATTTGTAGGGTCGGCACCTACATATTGTACCAAAGCTATAAGGTCTCTTGTTTGCTTGTAGTAAGCCGTTATACCCAAAGCAGAAGACTGGGACAACACTTGTTGGAAGCCCAACTCGTAGTTGGTAATCTTCTCCGGCTTCAAGTTTGGATTTGTCAACGCCGCTCCCGACATCTTTTCCATGTATAGGTAACTATCATAACTTGCTTGCCAATAACCTGCACTCGGTCTTCTTGCAATCACATCGTATGACGCTTTGAACTCCGATTTATCGGACACAGGGAAAGAGAATGCGATACGAGGCATTGCAACTATTTGCGGTTCGTAATCTTTGAAAGCGTCTGTTGAGATTACTTTTGGCAAACCTGTTTCAGACAATTCTCCTTTTCTGAAAGGCAAAGGTTGTCCTGATGAACCGGCAATATCGTTAGGGTTTGAAACTGCCTCGCCATTTGCGTTATACCAACTGTTTTCATTCTGATTACGGAAACCTCTGACGTCAACGTTATCCAATGTAGAGCTTGAAGAAAGCTTATCTACATATAATATATAGTCATCTCCAATGCTGTTAGGAACCTCGCTTCCACGACCTGCACTTCTCAAATCTCCTGCCGTGTAAGAAGAATACAATAGGAATGGATCTTTCAAACCTTGTTGATTTCCATCAAATCTATCCACACGAACACCAATGTTAAATATCAAGTCGTTGAAGTAGAATTTATCTTGAATGTATCCTGCCATGTAAATCGGCTCCCATGCTCCTATATTTCTCTTTCCGTTAACTCCTGAGAAGAAGTCCTGCAAAGATTGCTTGCCTGTTACCTTCTCTCCTGTATGGTCATAACCATAATAGCTTACCAATGACGAGCTACCTCCTGTATTGAATAACTCATCGGCAGAGAACATATCCAAAGAGAATGTGGAAGGATCATAGCTGTCTATATCAATCCATTCTGTTCCGTCAACTGCCAAACCTAATTTCTGACGTACTTGTTTATCAAAGAAAGTCTGGCTGCCCGCATCGTACTTACGATTGTATGATACCGTAGGATACATACCGCTCTCGTCTATGATAGGATTATCAAGATCTCTGTACAACAAGTGTTGGTTAGCCTCTTGTTTCATGATAGTCCACAAACTTGAAGCAGCCAAAGAGTAACCTCTGTATATGGATTGGTCATATTGAAATCCCAACTCTATGGAGTGCTTCCCTATATCAGCAGAAACTCTCGCTGCTGCGTATATATATTGAGACTCAGATTTAGAGTAAGAAGAACCGACAACACCGACATTGGTAAACATGCTGTAAACGGAAGAAGGCATATCTCCATTCACCAAACCTCTAAAAGCTTTGATGTTATCATAGTTGAACAAATAAGGTCTTACGTTTGAAAAGTCATTACTATAGAACAGTTGTGAAGTATATGCGGACAATCCCGGATTGTATTCGGAAGGAGTATAATCCACCTGATAATTCATCCAACCGTTTTGTTCATAAACATACTCACTGTTTCCGTCGCCATCTATATCCATTCTCGTAAGTTCATACATCGGTCTCTTATAAGTATGGAATGTTCCGACATGTCCATAACGGAACAAATTGTCTCCATGATCCTTATTATATGCTTCTCCATAAGACTTCGAATAGGAAGCAGTCAGGTTGAAGATTACATTCTTTATCAAAGAAGATTGTTCAGAATTGAACTTCTGAGTAAAGTCTCCCATCAGTTGAATGCTGTGGTTCTTGCTTTCAGAGTTATTATAATTGTTCATCAACATGGAAGAAACGGAACCATTCATTCCTATGCTGTTTACAAACTCTGCATTGAGTTGCAAGATACTGTTCTTGGAGAAACGGAAATCCAATCCACCCTCCACATATACTGAATTAGACCACAAGTTAGATTTACGACCAACCTGCTCAAAATCGTTCAATGTCAAAAATTCCGCAGCATAATTTACCGCATTGGTCGCAGGGTCATACACCAAAGGATTTTGTTTCAAGTTTTCCAAAACATCATCTTTTATCATGTAGTACCTTCTATCCTTAGGTCTCAAATAACCATCTGCCGAATAAGTAACAAATCCCGACAAACGGTAACCTATAATACTGTTAGCTACTCCGCTTGCATCTGTCTTCTTCAACAACGGTCCTGTAAAATAGAAATCTCCTCTATGGTATCCGCGAGTATCCAATAACTCCGATGTCTGATACTGAACAAAACCTGTAAAAGTGTTTTGCGGCGGCTTCAAAGTAATGTTCGTACTACCTCCGATAGCCTCTCCTATACTTGCAGGAGTACCACCCAAGATAACTTGGATTTCTGCAATGGCTTGCTTCGGAATATTAACGCTTCCTTTCTTGGCAACACCATTGACATAAGTTACCATACTGCCCTCACCACGTGCGCTACCTGCACCGCCATCGGAGTCCGTAATACCTCCGACATTGGCAATAATGGCATCAACCGAATTGGCTGTCATGTTGTCCAAATCCTCAGCGGAAATACGCTTACCGGTTTCCGAGGTACCTTGTTCAAGCAAAGGTATAGCATACTCCACGACTTCCACAACATTAAGCATTTCCGATGTTGGAGACATCTCAATACTACCTCCTTTTGAAAAGCCGGAAGCATTAACCTTTACACCGGTTTTCAGCACCGTTTTGTAGCCAACGAATGAAGCCCTGATATCATAATCACCAGGTGCCAATGGCTTGATTTGATAATTACCATCCATATCTGTCTGGGCTCCGCCCATCTGTTGACCATTCTGTTCAACAATGACATTAACAAACGGTAGTGGCTCTTTCGTTGATGCGTCCGTGATTGTACCCGTCAGCACTCCCTGAGAATACAACATCAGACCGGTTGTCAATAACAACCCGAGAGTGAAGAATAATTTTCTCAACATACCCATTTTAATGTATTTTCTTAGATTTATAATTTACTAAAAACGTATTACTTGTAAGGTCTATCCAATATGGTCGAATAAATCACTGCATCTCTCAAAGGAAACTTCTCTTTCAATTCTGATTGTCCGTTCTCTTTCTTGTCTTGCATCTCTTTATTCTGCACAACTACATTTTCAACCTTTCTTTTTACAGTCTCGGTATTCTTCTCTGCTACTTCGACATTTTCAAACTCATCATTGTTCTTTTGCTCTTCCTGCTCAAAAACAAAATTCCAAAGACTCTCCGTCCCCGAAGAAGCCTTTGTTGCATTTTTCGCCTTTGCCGATATTTTAACCGACATCCTTACTGCTATCAAAGCAAACACCAATAATAAAATTATCACTTCCATGTCAACGCAAATTCGATTCAATTACCCAAACCTGCAATATTTCTATATTGAAGAGTTTATCGAAGAAGAACAAAGTCTCTTCGATAAACTCTCGTTATTATCACTTTCCTGCCTTTGCCAATTCTTTTTTCTTTTCGGAACGAGTTATCAAAGCGTATGCAGTAGGACAAGCAACGCATAAGGAAGCAAATGCACCAACAGCAATTCCCACAAGCAACGCAAATGCAAATCCTCTCAACACCTCACCTCCGAAGATGAATACTATCAACAATACCAACAAAGTTGAACCTAAGGTATTAAACGTACGACTCAAAGTCTGGTTCATTGCGTCGTTCATAACCTTTCCATAAGGAGCCTTAGGATACAATCTCACATTCTCCCTTACACGGTCGAACACTATCACGGTATCATTTATCGAATAACCAATCACGGTAAGTATTGCTGCTATGAAGTCTTGGTTAACCTCCAAGTTGAACGGAAGCAAGCCCCCGAACAAAGAGAAGATACCTATGGTTATCAAAGCATCGAACGACAAGGATACAAGACCCGCCAAACCATATTGCCATCTTCTAAACCTCAATCCTATATATGCAAATATAAGAACAAGCGAAACTGTAACGGCAATGACAGCCGACCTTTGTATATCCTCTGCCATCGTAGGTCCGACTATCTCAGAACTTATTATACCCAAAGGACTCTTCATCGTGGATTCAAATTGCTCCAAGGTTATGTTCGTATTCTTGAAGAAAGTTTTCGTTCCATCATGAAGTTTCGCTATAACCTCTTTCTTGACAGCATCACTGTCTTCTTTTACCTTATAATCCGTGGTTATTTTCACCTGATATGCAGGTCCGAATGTCTTCACCTCGGGAGCAGTACCGAATTCCTTTTGCAACTCATGCCTTACCGCCACAGGGTTAACATCTTGATCAAATCTCACGACATAAGTACGTCCTCCCGAAAAGTCGATACCATAATCCAAACCTTTGAATGTCAAAGAAGCTATTGCTATAACAACCAAGGAAACAGATATTATGGTTTGCATCTTGTGAGTTCCAACGAAGTTTACTTTCGGATTTTCCAAGAAATGTTCGGTAAGTTTGTTGAAGAAAGTGATTTTCTTCTGTCCTTTCTTACTGCTCAACATTGCCTCGAACACCAATCTCGAAATAAAGATACTTGAGAACAATGAAGTCAGAATACCGATACACAAAGTAACGGCAAAACCTTGAATAGGACCGCTTCCGAAATATGCAAGTACTATACCCGTCAACAATGTCGTAACGTTACCGTCTATGATTGCAGAATAAGCAACTCTGTATCCGTCCTTAATTGCAGATGCTACGTTTTTACCTGCAAGCAACTCCTCTTTGATACGTTCATATATAATAACGTTGGCATCGACTGCCATTGCCATTGTCAACACTATACCTGCTATACCCGGCAAAGTCAAAACAGCTCCTAAGGATGCCAATATTCCGAATAGGAAGAAGATATTGACAAGCAATGCACAACAAGCAGCAATACCTGCCATGTTGTAGAAGAATATCATGTAAGCGAATACCAATACAAAAGCGACGATGAAAGAAATCAATCCCGTACGTATGGATTCGGCTCCCAAAGAAGGACCGACAACAGACTCTTGAACCATCTTCGCAGGTGCCGTAAGCTTACCTGATTTCAATATATTCGCCAAGTCTTTCGCCTCATCGACGGTAAATTGTCCTGAAATCTCGGAACGACCTCCGCTAATCTCTCCATTAACTCTCGGTGCGGAGTAAACCACATTGTCCAATACTATGGCAATGCAGTTGTTCACATTGCTTCCTGTTATCTTTGCCCATTTGCGTGCGGCATCGTCTTTCATAACCATGGAAACAACAGGACGACCTTGCTGGTCGAAGTCGCTTCTTGCATCGGAAATCACATCTCCGTCCAATAATGCGGTTTTCGCCTTGTTTGTATATTGAAGTACATACAACTCGTATTCGTTTGTCTTGCTTATCGGCTTTGCTGCCCACAAGAACATAACGTCCTGTGGCAGGATTTTGCTTGCCGCGGCAAGCATACGATCTATTTCACTTCTGTTTGCAGCCGTAGCAGTTCCGACAACACAACTTTGCAATGTGCCATTGTTCAAATGAGCAAACTTGGAGAATAAGGGATTCGGGTTCTTCTTCGCCACCGTATCGGCTTTCTTTGCCACATCTTCTTGCGCAATGGTCTCGCTCAGGGTTGTTGTTTCCGAAGAAAGGCTTTCTTCGCTCTTGGAAGGTGCCTCTCCGTAATTTGTTTCCGCCAACCACTTATCAGCGGCTTGCAACGAAGCACTAACCTTTGCCAAATCGCCTGCCAACCAGAACTGCAACTGTGCAGAACCTTCCAAAAGTTTGCTTACTCTCTGCGGATCTTTTATTCCCGGCAACTCTATTGCAATTCTCTCGGTTGCTTCCAACTTCTGGATTGTAGGTTGAGCAACTCCGAACTTATCTATACGTTTCGACAAAACTTGAAACGTTCTGTCGTAAGCATCGGTACATTCCTGACGAATGGCTTTTATTACCTCTGTATTTGAAGAATTGGCTGTAATACCTTTTTCTTTCAATTTCACTCTGAAAAAAGCGGAAAGATCTACTTTGGAAGTTTTTGCTGCTTCATTCACAGTTCGTTCGAAGCAATCGATAAATCTGTCTCCCGTCTCCTTGTGCTTAGCCTCTGCAAGGCTTATCAACTTGCTTAGTTCAGGGTCGTTAGGATTGCTTGCAAGGTTCTTCAAAACGTCTATGGTGGAAACTTCCATCATGACGTTCATACCGCCTTTCAAGTCCAAACCCAAGTTTACTTCTCTCGCTTTACATTCTTTGTAAGAGAATTTTCTCATCCAAAGGAAGTTGTAGGCAGTTTTCTCGGATACCGAATCCAAGTAGAAATTCTCCCTCATCGTTGCAATGGAATCGAAGATTTCTTGTTCGCGTAAAGCATCTCCTTTTGCCAGATTCGCAGCAAGATTTTTTGCGTATTGGTTTGTCGCATACTCTTTTGCGTTGCTTTCCACTTTCTTTGAGAAATAAGTGAAAGACAACTGGTAGAGACAAATCAAGGCGAAAATAATCGCTACAACTCTGATAGCACCTTTGTTTTGCATATTACTCTGTCTTATAAGTACACATGTTTTTGAAGTTGCAAAGATAGAATTTTATTTGGTATTTTCACAGCGTTGAGAGATTTTTTTTCGACGAGCGATGAAAAAAAGCGGTTTCGATTTTTCTGCAAGTTCATGAACATAAAGCGAAACGGCCTTTAAGCAAGAATGAAACGGCCTTTGAAAAAATTCTTTCGGCCTTTCATTTTCTTCATACGCCGTTTCGTCAAACTGCCTCTTCGTCCCATGAAAACAGGAGCTAAAACAGCTTTCCGCAAAGAAAAGAAACAAAAATTTGTCTTTCATCTTACATATATAATATGGTATAAGACGAATTTCATGGCTTCGTCCCTGCCATGCAATCAAAAAAACGATGCCAAACAAGCGTTTTCTGAGAAAAATGTAATAGCTTTGCAATCCGAAATAACATTAAAATCAAACAATAATGACAGAAAAACTTACAAAGTTATTGAACGACAGTCCCGTAGCTCGTTGGTCGGCACTAATCCTCATCGCATTGATGATGTTCTTCGGCTATATGTTCGTGGACGTCATGTCTCCTCTGAAAGAGCTTATAGAAAGTTCTCGCGGTTGGAGCAGCGGAGTATTCGGAACATACGCAGCTTCCGAATATATCCTTAATGTATGCGGTTTCCTTATCATCGCAGGTATAATCCTCGATAAAATGGGAATACGCTTCACCGGTATCTTGTCTGCATCTTTAATGGTGATAGGTGCTTTAATCAAGTATATCGGAATCAGTGAGTGGTTTCAAGCCACATCATTCTGCAATTGGTTGAATTCATGGTGGGTAGCCATGCCGGGAAGTGCAAAAATGGCTTGCTTGGGCTTTATGATTTTCGGTTGCGGTTGCGAAATGGCAGGAACAACCGTTTCAAAATCGATTGCAAAGTGGTTCAAAGGCAAAGAAATGGCTCTTGCAATGGGTTTGGAAATGGCAATCGCAAGATTAGGTGTGTTTGCTGTTATGTGGATAGCCCCAATCATTGCAAACCAATTCGACAGGTCGATTGTAGCTCCGGTTGCTTTCTGTGCTTGTTTGCTATGTATAGGTTTGATATTCTTCATTGTGTTCAGTGTTATGGACAAGAAATTCGACAAACAACTTGTTCAAGCAGGTTTGGCAACGGAAGAAAAATCTCCTGAGGACGAATTCCATTTGAGCGACCTCGGAAAGGTTTTCGGAAGCAAAATGTTCTGGTTGGTGGCTTTACTTTGCGTTCTTTACTATTCGGCAATCTTCCCATTCCAACGTTATGCCCCTGACTTCTTATCAAAAACCCTTGGAGTAAGTTCCGAAGTCGGAGCCCAGCTATTCAGCTGTTTCCCAATCCTTGCGATGTGTTTGACACCTCTTTTGGGAATATTCTTGGATAATAAAGGAAAAGGCGCTTCCATGTTGATGGTAGGAGCCGTTATAATGATAGCTTGCCACTTGTGCTTCGCTTTCGTATTGCCTGTATTCCCAAAACAATGGTTTGCAGTGCTTTTGGTAGTTATTTTGGGAGTCTCTTTCTCCTTGGTTCCTGCGGCTTTGTGGCCAAGTGTTCCGAAAATAATAGACGAAAAGATATTAGGAAGTGCATATTGCTTGATTTTCTGGGTTCAAAATCTCGGTCTTTGCTTCGTGCCTTTGTTGATAGGAAAGGTATTGGAAAGTACCGGCGGTTACGTTGTTCCTATGACGATATTCGCTTCGTTCGGCATTTTGGCACTTATCTTTGGTGTTCTATTGAAGATTGAAGATAAGAGAAAAGGTTACGGTTTGGAAGAACCTAATATAAAGAAGTAATTTATAGTTTCTTTGAATAACACGAAGAGGGCTTGCTTTCCACAAGTCCTTTTCTTTTTTTGCCACACGAAAACACGGACTTTAAGGCCTCAAAAATCGAAAAAATCCGACCAATTCATCAGTTGTCGGATTTTTCTTTGAATATTTGAGCTTAAAATCACGATTTTCCCTTGCAGCAATCTTGTTTGCAGATAATTATAGGCTTTTTCGGTTTATCCTGTTTTTGCTCCTGTTTCGGCTATTTCCAGTCGCTTTCCTCCAAAGAGAAGACCTCATCAACCGTTTTTCCACATACGGAGGCTATTTTCAACATCACCAATCCGGAAGGGATATACTTTCCGAGTTCTATGGCATTTATCGTTTGACGACTTACTCCTACTTTTTCGGCAAGTTCCTGTTGCGATATTCTAAGCACGGCTCGTTCAACTCTTATGTTATTCTTCATCTCTCATCGTCTTTTTCAATCTGTAAATCTCGTAATGGAATTTGCATATAAAAAGTATCAGGAAGATGTAAATGTCATACATCATCACTATAAGGTATTCAAAGCCGAATACAAGCAGCGTCAACAGGGCTATAATCACATATCCGACCAGCATTGCCCAAACAAAGGATTGTTCTCTTATCCTCATGATATACTCGTCTTCTGTCTTGTTCCTTGAAAAAGCAATTAAAACCAAAGCCGTAAGCATAAGAACAGGGAGGATGGTCATACCGAAACTCGTTTCTACTATATTGCAGAATAAAGATGAAGATTGCGGAACATTTTCGGAACTATGAGCAAAAGGAGCATTTCCAATCAACGCAAAGGTTTTGAATTTAAAATCCACAGATTCTTCTGTAAAACAGTTTATCGTGAACCAAACAAGGCAACAAACTGCCAATACTATGCCCACTTTCTTGAAACTGCAGGGCAACAAATACGATTTCTTCATATTATATATGTTTTTAATTCGAGACTTCTCAAAACACAATCTCCGCAACCGAGGTCTCATAAATTGCCAAGAATGATATATTCTTTAATTCCGCCGCAAAGGTACAATATATTTTCCAATCTGACAAATATACTTTACATTTTATCGAACAAATCCGACATTTCCCACCACAAACTACCGATATAAATAGAGTCTTACAAAAGAAGCAACTCACGAATGCCCGAAAGATAAAATTAAATCGCCGTTCTAAGAAATTCTTTCGGCGTTTCAATTTCCCGAAACGGCGTTCTAATATCAACGAAAGGGCGTTTTATTGAAATGAGATAAAAAAAGAATTTTGTCGAATGGAAAATAGGTGCAGAATTGTTGCTTTCAAAGATTTGTGAAATGCATCAAGGCGGCATTGAGCCGCCTTGATGAAAAAATCAATTGATAATCAGTTTTATTTCTCTTTTGGTATGAGTGATATATACAACTCTTCGAGTTGTGCAGGTGATATTTCGGAAGGACTTTCTGCCATAAGGTCTCTTGCTTTGTTGTTCTTAGGGAAAGCGATAAAGTCTCTTATTGTTTCTATTCCGCCGAACATGGAACACATTCTGTCGAAGCCGAATGCTATTCCGCCATGGGGCGGTGCTCCGTACTCAAAGGCATCGAGCAAGAAGCCGAATTGTTTTTTTGCTTCCTCTTCGCTAAATCCCAAAACCTTAAACATATCATTCTGCATCTTGCGGTCATGTATTCTTATTGAGCCTCCACCGATTTCCGTTCCGTTGACAACCAAATCGTAGGCGTTGGCTCTCACCTCGGCAGGCTTTGTGAAGAGTATTGGATAGTCCTCCGGTTTCAAGGAGGTGAAAGGGTGGTGTTTTGCATAGAACCTCGCAGTTTCTTCGTCCCACTCCAAAAGAGGGAAATCTATAATCCATAGAGGTTTGTAGTCGAAAGGATTTCTCAAACCGAGACGAGAGCCCATTTCGAGACGTAATGCACAAAGCGAAGCACGAACCTTGTCTGTCTTTCCTGCCATTAAGAGTATCAAGTCGCCGGCTTTGGCAGAGAAACGCTCTGCAATTTCTTGCAACTGTTCGCTTGAAAAGAACTTATCGACAGATGATTTGAATGTTCCGTCTTCGTTACACTTTATATAGACCAAACCGCTTGCTCCTACTTGCGGACGTTTTACGAAATCTGTTAATTCGTCCAACTGCTTACGGGTATATGTTGCACAGCCTTCGACACAAATTCCGACAACAAGTTCTGCGGAATCGAATACGGAGAAGTTTTTGCCTTTTGCAAGTTCATTGATTTCTACGAACGTCATTCCGAATCTTGTATCCGGCTTATCGCAACCATAATATTTCATGGCATGATCATAAGTCATTCTTGGAAAGTCTCCCAACTCCAATTCGCGTACTTCTTTGAAAAGATGCTTCATCAGACCTTCAAACATCTGCAAAACATCTTCCTGTTCCACAAAACTCATCTCACAATCCACTTGTGTGAATTCAGGCTGACGGTCTGCTCTGAGGTCTTCATCTCTGAAACATCTGACGATTTGGAAATACCTGTCGAAGCCTGCAACCATCAGAAGCTGCTTGAAACTCTGCGGAGACTGCGGAAGGGCATAAAATTCATTCGGGTTAACCCTTGAAGGCACCACAAAATCTCTTGCACCTTCGGGAGTGGAACGAATTAAGAAAGGAGTTTCTATTTCCATGAAGTGCTTTTCGTTCATGTAATTGCGTATCAGTATCGACAAACGATGTCTTAATTCGAGGTTTTGTTTGACACAATTCCTCCGCAAGTCCAAATAACGATATTTCATTCTCAATTCCTCGCCTCCGTCGGTATTATCCTCTATGGTGAAAGGCGGAGTTTTGGAAGCATTCAAGACAGAGATTTTATCAACCAATATTTCTATGTCTCCTGTCGGGATATTCTTGTTTTTGTTACTCCTTTCGGATACTATGCCTTCAACTTGCAAAACGTATTCTCTGCCGAGTGTTCTTGCCATGCGGCACAAATCCGCATTGGTTTCCATATTGAAAACAAGCTGTGTTATTCCGTATCTGTCCCTAAGGTCGATGAAAGTCATGCCTCCCAAATCTCTTGAACGTTGTAACCAACCTGCAAGAATAACTCTGTTTCCGCAATGTTCGAGATTAAGTTCCCCGCATGTATGAGTTCGTAACATATTCTTTATTGTTTATTTCGGTATTGTTTGCTGAGGTTGAAGTTCTCAGGATACTTCGCAACTTTATCCTTATAGAACTCTTGGATTTTTTTGATGTCGCTTTCGTAGTCACCCGTGGGGTAAAAGATAATACCGCTGCCACCTTGCTTTTTCTCATAGTCCAACCAAGAGAGATAAATTGGTTTTTCGGCTTTCATGGCAATAAGATAGAAACCTTTCTTCCACTTATCTGTGTATTTGCGAGTACCTTCCGGAGTGATGATTACAGAGAAATCTTTCTCTTCTCGGAGTCTTTTCACCGCCTCATCAACAACTCCGGCACCTTTCTTGCGGTCTATCGGAACGCCTCCCAATATTTTCAATATAGGACCGAGGGGAAAGAAAAACAATTCTTTCTTTATGAAGAAGTGGGCGTTGACTCCCAATTTCCATAAGCCGCAACGTCCCCATACGAAGTCCCACATGGAAGTATGCGGGGCTTCGATAAAGACGCAGTTCTTCATTTCAGGTTCCGGTTCGCCTATCAACTTCCAACCGCCAAGCCACATCAAAAAATCTGCAAACTTTTTCACCTGCTTATTTTACTATTGCGTATGTATCTTGTGCGATGACCAATTCTTCATCCGTCGTTACGGAGAGAATTTTGACCTTGCTGTCGGCTTTGGATATGATACCGTCTTTGCCTGCCATTGCTTCGTTGACTTTTTCGTCTATTTCGGCTCCGAGAAATTCCAATCCGCGGCAGATTGCCTGTCTTTGCAACCAAGCATTCTCTCCTATACCGCCCGTGAACAATATTGCATCTACTCCTCCCATGGCAGCAGCGTATGCTCCTATGTATTTCTTGACGCGATATGCGAACATGTCGAATGCAAAGCTCTCTCTCTTTTTACCTTCGTTCTTTCCGGCGATTATATCTCTCATATCGACAACACCTCCCGTTATTCCGTTCAAACCGCATTTCTTATTGATGAAATTATTCATCTCTTTGCAGTCCATTTTCTCCTTTTCGGCTATATACAGAAGCACTCCCAAATCCAAATCCCCGCATCTGGAACCCATAATCAAGCCTTCAACAGGAGTAAATCCCATGGAGGTATCGATGCTCTTGCCATTCTTTACAGCACATATTGAAGCCCCTGAACCGAGGTGGCATGAAATTATCTTGGAATTGTTGATGTCCAAACCTGCTATTTGAGCTGCTTTAGGTGCAACGAAGCGATGAGATGTTCCATGGAAGCCATAGCGTCGTATTTTGTCGCTTTCATAATATTCGTAAGGGATTGCGTAAAGATAAGCGTACTCCGGCATTGTTTGATGAAAAGAAGTGTCGAATACTGCTACCTGAGGAGTTCCCGGCAATATGCTTTCCATTGCTTCTATGCCTTGAATGTTGGCAGGAATATGCAATGGTGCCAATGCTATCAATTTCTTGATTTCTGCTTTTACTGCTTCATCTACTAAAACGGATTGTTTGAAAATCTCTCCTCCGTGTGCCACTCTGTGTCCGCAGGCATTTATTTCGGTCAAAGACTTGATAACGCCTATTTTCTCGTCAACCAATGCTTCCAATACCATTTTAATTCCTGCTTTATGGTCTGGTATCGGTTGTTTTACGTAGTATTTGTCCTTTCCGGCAGGCTTATGAGTAAATTCTCCCATTTCCAAGCCGACTCTTTCCAAGAGTCCTTTTGCCATTACTTTGGCATCATTGTCCATATCTATCAATTGATACTTGATAGAGCTGCTTCCGCAATTCAAAACTAATATCTTCATTGTCTATTATGTTTATTTGTCGTTTGCATTTACTGTTTCGGCATATCGGATACGTCGAAAGGCTAATGCTTAATATTGAGTTTTCTATATATTTCTTCCAATGATTGATGGTCGTCGGTCATTATCAATAACTTATCCTTGGCACAGAGTGATGTTTTGCCTGTCGGTACAAAGTATTTTTCGTCTCGTTTGACCATAACGGCAAGTGAGTTTTCCGGTAGCTTTATATCCATCAATCGATTGCCCTTTTCAAAGGATTTATCACAGAGTTCTATTTCTGCCAATACGGTTTTTATGTCGCTTGAAACATCAATGTCGAAATCTTTCAACTTCGTTGCGTCTGTTGTTTTCTCTGCAAGCCCAAGCCATCTCGCCACAATGGGAATGGAGGTGCCTTGAATAAGAAGTGAAATCAGCGTGCAGAAGAATACAATATTGAATATATCTCTTGTTCCCGGTATTCCCTCTGCCAGAGGCATTATTGCAAAGATTATCGGTACTGCTCCTCTCAAACCGACCCATGATACGTATGTTTTGTCTTTAAGAGTCATCTTTCTGAATGGCAAGAGACATAGAAACACTGTAAGCGGTCGTGCGAATAATATCATCAAGAAGCTTATTATCAAGCCGGGGATGATTATAGGTATCAGTTCATGAGGGTTGACAAGCAAACCGAGGGTTAAGAACATTATCAACTGAAAAAGCCATGCCAAGCCTTCAAAGAATTTGATTGACGATCTCTTATGTACGAACTTAGAGTTGCCGATTACCAAGCCTCCTATATAGACTGCCAAATAGCCGTTGCCTTGCATAAAATAGGTTGCAGAGAACATGAATATACAGAATGTCAGTACCAATATAGGATAGAGGGAGTCATTGCCTATCTTTATTTTGTTGATTACGAAGATTGCTGCTTTTCCGAGCAGATAACCTGCTGCGGCTCCTATGACAAGTTGCAACACAAGTTTGAATGCAATATCCCAATAGCTTGTTACAGTGCCGACTTTCAGCACTTCCAACATGGTTAGAACCAACATATAAGCCATGGGGTCGTTACTTCCGCTTTCCAACTCCAACATCGGGCGGAGGTTATGTTTCAAATTGAGATTTTTTGACCTCAATATGGAAAATACGGAAGCCGAATCGGTGGAAGACATGGTGGCAGCCAGCAGCAAAGAGGCAAGAAATCCCATTCCTGCCGCAGGAAGTGTCATGCCGAGTATCCACCATATTATTACGCCTGTTATTAACGCTGTTATCAATACTCCGAGCGTCGATAAAATCAAGCCTTGCAGCATTATGGGTTTGATTTCCGATATTTGGGTATCCATACCTCCGGAAAACAGAATGATACAAAGAGCTACTGTTCCTATTGTTTGGGCAAGGTGAATATTATCGAATTGAATTCCGAGACCGTCCGTTCCGCATAGCATGCCGACTGCAAGAAATAACAGTAAGGCAGGTACTCCGAACTTTGAACTTGCTTTTCCTGCGAGGACACTTAAAAAGAACAGAGCGGACAAAACCAGCAATACTGCTTCGAGTTGTATTCCCATTACGAAGTTTTTTCGGCAAAGGTAAGAAAAAAAAGTGTTTCAGACTAAATGCCGTCAAGATAAGTGCAGACTTCTTTCAAAAACAAAGCCGGTTTATCGACAAATAACCAATGAGAGCAATCTTCCATTGTAAGAATACGGGAATTGCCGAACACATTGGAGAAACTGTACAAGTCTTCTGTTTTCGTAAATTCGCTTTTACTTCCGCGTATAAGTAAAGTCGGAGTGGTAATAGGCTGTAAGTCAACATTACCTGCAATCGTCGGCATATTCTCTGCCAACATGATAGCATTGCTTCGCCATTGCAGGAAATTAAAACGCCGTTTCGTTTCAGCGAATCGGCCTTTCGTGAAATCCTTTCGGCCTTTTATTTCCGCTCTATTTGTAGCTGTCGTAATGGATTTGGTTTCAACGTTTTGTAAAAGCAGGGTCAGCCATCCTTTATCGGAGACGGATTTTTGCAGATGGTCGGCTAAATCCTTGCGATACTCAAATTGAGATAGCGGGGTTTTGAGTATGATGTCTGCAATGCCGCCTTTTCTTGTCAGTTCGGGATAGTCTTTTGGCAGAATGTCGATGATGATACACTTTTCATACTCATTCGGATACATGTCAAGCATTTTCATTGCAATCTTACCACCCATGGAATGTCCCATCAGTATCGGCTTGTCGGAACTGTGCTTTTGGAGGAAGTCTTGCAGGAAGTGAGCCATCGAATCGTAGGAAAACATATCCGTATGAAAACTCCTGCCGTGGTTTGGCAAGTCTGGAATTATCACATGGTAGCCGCAATCCGCCAAAAACCTGCCTATGTTCAACCAATGGTTGCTCATGCCCAACCAACCATGTATTATCATCAGCGTTTGCCCCTCAAAGGAACCGAGTTCTCTGTAAAAGAATTTCATCTCTCAAAAATAAAGCATTAAAACCGATAAAATCACAAAACCAAATACGATCACCTTTGTTTGAAAGAGGCATTCGGCATTGCAAGTATATGGAAAGAAAACCCTGAAATGAGCAAAAAAATTGCTTTTCCGGCTGTTAATTGCCGAAAAAACATTAGTTTTGCAAGACGGAATAATATTCGAGAAGTATGGAATACATTGCCATTATTATTTTTGCCGTATTCGTGAACAACGTAATACTTTCCCAGTTTTTGGGAATTTGCCCTTTCTTGGGTGTATCCAAGAAAGTGAGTACTGCAACCGGAATGGGAGCAGCGGTTATTTTTGTAATGACCCTTTCTACCATTGTAACATTTCTTTTACATAAGTTTGTACTGCTGCCTTTGGGCATAGAGTTTCTGCAAACCATACTGTTTATATTGGTAATAGCAGCCTTGGTGCAGATGGTCGAGATAATATTGAAGAAAATCAGCCCTTCGCTTTATCAGGCTTTGGGAGTATTTCTTCCATTGATAACAACCAACTGTGCAGTACTCGGAATATCCATTCTTGTCATACAGAAAGAATACAATTTGTTGGAAGGAGTTACCTATACCATAGGAATAGCCTTGGGATTTACGCTTGCGATGATTATTTTCGCAGGTTTGAGAGAACATCTTGAATTGGTTGAAGTGCCGAAAGGAGTAAGAGGTATTCCGATAGCTTTGATTACTGCGGGTATTCTTGCCATGGCTTTCATGGGCTTTGCAGGATTGGTGAAATTATAGTAATAAGAGAAAAGACAAACATAGATTCATGACAGACAAACAAGCTAACAAACAACTGTCCCAAGCATTGAAATGCAAAGAACGAAAACCTGGTTGGTGGGCAAGGCGAAGCAGAAAGAAATTGATAAGTGATATTTTGGAGGCTTTGGCAGAATATGACATCAAATCGGCATGGGCTCATAAGGATTTTGTGTCTGCAGTTGAGAAAAGGCCGAAGAACATAAGCATATACGTGGAATTTTCGAGCAAAGTAACGGAAGGTCTTGCGGAAAAAGTCGGTATGGCAATGGATAAGGCGATAAAAAAGAAGCGTATAGATATAATAAATGTAGAGACTTTGCTGCCTGCCGTGAAAGAGTTCGTTTTCAAGGACGTTGAAAAGATTTTGTAGGAAGCAATGCGAATTTCTGCTGTTATTATCACCTTGAATGAAGAAGCAAATCTTGCAAGGTGTATCACCTCTTTGCAAGGCGTTGTCGATGAAGTGGTAGTTGTGGATTCTTATTCCCAAGACAATACACGGGCAGTGGCTGAAAGTTTTGTCGATGTAAAGTTCTATGTTCAAAAATGGCTTGGCTATGCAGGGCAAAAGAACTATGCAAACTCTTTAAGTACGTATGATACGATTTTGTCGATAGATGCCGATGAGGTTTTGTCGGAAGAATTGCAAAACAGCATATTGGAAATCAAGAAAGAGGAAGAATGCAGAAATAGAGTCTTTGAAATGTCGCGTCTGACAAATTATTGCGGACATTGGATAAGGCATTGCGGATGGTATCCCGATAGAAAAATCCGCATATTCGACAGAAGAAGTGTTCAGTGGCAGGGAGACTTTGTGCATGAAAGCCTGTCTTTGCCGCAAGAGGTCGAAATAATCCGTTTGAAAGGCGAGTTGCTTCATTATTCCTACAAAAATGCTTCCGATCATGTCAAACAATTTGACAAATTCACCACTCTTACAGCAATGGAAGCCAATAAGAAAAGAAAGAATGTAAGCATTATAGGATTGATCTTGCGACCTAAATGGAGATTTATAAGAGACTTTGTTTTCAAACTTGGCTTTTTGGATGGTTATGCGGGTTATAGGGTTTGTAAAATGTCATCATTTGCGACTTTTTTGAAGTATGCTAAACTCAAAGAACTTAATAAGAATGACAATACTGGTAAGCAGAACTGACGGAATAGGTGATGTGGTGTTGACTTTGCCATTGGCAGGAGTTATAAAGCACTATTTTGCAGGTGTTAAGGTGCTGTTTCTCGGCAGAACTTACACTGAAGCTGTTGTAAGCATGTGCGAAGATGTCGATGAGTTCTTGAATTGGGACGAATTGGCAAAAGATGAAAATTTAGGGGTGAAACTATTGAAAACAAAGCAAATAGACCTTGTTTTACATGTGTTCCCGAATAAAGAAGTGGCGAAATTATGCAAGCAAGCAGGGATAAAATTCCGTGTGGGGACATCTCATAGAATTTATAATTGGCTATTTTGCAACAAATTGGTTCATTTTTCCCGTAGAAACTCCGATGAGCATGAGGCGGTGCTGAATTTGAAGTTGTTGTATCCCCTTACGAAAGAAAAGAATCGTATTACGATTGAAAATATATGCGACTACGTGCATGTAAAGGCTGCGAGAGTGTCTTCTTGTGCCGATAAATTATTGGAAAACAGCCGATGTTTCAAATTGATTTTGCATCCGAAGAGCAAAGGCAGTGCAAGGGAGTGGGGATTGCATAATTTTCGATTGTTGATTGGGGCTTTGGATAAAAGCAAATACAGGATTTTCCTTTGCGGAACAGAGGAAGAGGGACAACGGTTCAGGGAAGAATTACTTTCTGAGACTGATGAAAACGTCTATGATTTGAGTGGAAAGCTATCTTTGGAGCAGTATATAAGTCTTATAGCCGATTCGGACGCCCTTGTGGCTGCAAGTACAGGTCCGTTGCATATAGCAGCCATATTGAATAAGCATGCCATAGGACTATATCCGCCTATACGTCCCATGAATCCGGAACGTTGGCAACCGATAGGAGAAAATGTGAAAGTCTTTTGCAAAGACAAAATATGCAATACTTGCAGGAAAACGACATACTGCTCTTGTATGCAGAGCATAAATCCTGAGGAAGTGGCAGAATATCTTGGTAAGCTTACAAATAGGGCTTGAGATTTTTATTTCCCATTGAACAGGTTCATCGTTCTGTCCATACCGATGCTGGCAAAGGATTTGATTATATCACAACACATATCCAGTTTAGTATCTACAACATTCCAATCCTCTCCTTCAATCTTTCCTAAAACGAAATCAATTTGACGTCCTTTTGCAAAGTCGTTTCCTATTCCGAAACGCAAACGATTGAATTTGTTATGACCGAGAGCAGCAATTATATCTTTTAATCCGTTATGCCCACCGTCGCTTCCTCCCATTCTAAGGCGGATTGTTCCCAATGGTAAAGCCAAATCATCAACAATAATCAGAAGGTTTTCAATAGGAATCTTCTCTTTGTCGAGCCAAAACCTCACAGCCTTGCCACTAAGGTTCATGAATGTTGTCGGCTTTATAAGAATCAATGTTCTGCCTTTTACTTTCACCTCTGTCATATAGGCGTGGCGTTCAACGGAAAACTCATATCGCTTATCCTTGTTCTCGATATTCAAACTTTCGACAAACCTGTCCAAAGCCATATAGCCTATATTGTGCCGTGTTTGCTCGTATTCTTTCCCCGGATTTCCGAGACCGACTATCAAATACTTCATTACTTTCAAAAATAAAGGCTGTACCAAGAATGTACAGCCTTGTTAATTTCCTCTTTGCTTGAATTATTTTCCTGAACCACGAGTTGGTTTTACCCAAACTATGATGCTGGATTTTACATCCAACAATTCAACGTTCTCTATGCTTACTTGCTCAACTTTTATTCCTTGTCCGATTTCCAAAGAGCTTATGTTGACTTCTGCATATTGAGGTATTGCATCAGGCAATCCTTGAACTTTCAATTTACGTATCTTCATCATTAACTTGCCACCTTGCAATACTCCCGGAGCAGTGCCGACTGTTTTTACAGGTATTGCAATCGAGATAGGCTTATCGTCGAATATTCTCAAGAAATCGGCATGCAATACTTCGTCTGTTACAGGGTGGTATTGGATTTCTTGAAGGATTGCACGGCATTTCTTACCGTCTATCTCCAATTCAACATAATTGGTGTCAGGTGTGAACAACAATGGTTTGAAAGCCTTTTGCGGCATGGTAAACCTTACTTGTTCTTCTTCTCCACCGTAGATTACGCAAGGCACCAAGCCTTGTTTACGTAACATTTTTGCATCTTTTTTCCCTACGTTCTCTCTTAGAGAACCACTCATAGATACTGTGTACATTGTTATTTGTGTTTATTGATTATTATTGCGGTATGATTAGAACCTTTCTACCACACCTTTTTGTTTTACTGCTATTTCGTAGAAATCGGCTATCGATTCGTAGTTTTCAACTCTCCTTATGGCTTCTGCAAATATGGAGGCGGTGGACAGCACCTTTATCTTCTTGCTTTCTCTTTTCAAAGGAATGGTATCTGTTACTATCAACTCTTCCATGCAGGAGTTTTCTATATTTTCCATCGCATTACCGCTTAACACAGCATGGGTAATCATTGCTCTAACGCTTTGAGCCCCGCAGGATTTTATCAATTCCGCAGCCTTGCAAAGGGTGTTTCCTGTATCGACGATGTCGTCCACAAGGATTATGTGCTTACCCTTAACATCGCCTATCAGTTGCATTGTGCCGACTTCATTAGGCTTGTTTCTCTGCTTGTAGCACATGACGAAGCCTGTGCCCAATGTTTTTGCATATTGGCTTGCTCTCTTTGTGCCTCCCACGTCCGGAGAAGCGAACAACAAATCCTCCGTTGATATTTCCTGTCCTCTCAAATAAGGAATGAAGATAGAAGATGCCAACAAGTGGTCAAGCGGAATATTGAAGAAGCCTTGAATTTGATCTGCATGCAAATCCATGGTTATAACTCTGCTTACACCTGCCGCTTGCAACAAATCGGCAACCAATTTTGCTGCAATGGGAACCCTCGGCTTGTCTTTTCTGTCCTGACGAGCAAAGCCGAAATAAGGAATTACTGCTATAATCCTTTGAGCGGAGGCTCTCTTGGCTGCGTCTGCGAACATCAATAACTCCATAAGGTTGTCCGATGGAGCAAAAGTAGATTGAATGATGAACACATCACAACCTCTCAAATTTTGTTCGTAAGATGGTTGAAACTCTCCGTCCGCATATTGCAAAACAATTGACTTGCCGAGCGGTTTTCTATAAACATCGGAAATCTTTCTTGCCAAATACAGCGTTGCTCTTCCCGAGAAAAGTGCCGTTGTATCCTTCTGTTTGGTCTCTGACATAATTTTTCTACTAAGAATGGTTGACTTTCTGGCTGCAAAGGTACGGACAATTTCCCGAACTGAAAAAAAAAAGCAAAACTATTTGCAAGTTTGGAAAATTGTCGTACCTTTGCAAACGCAAATCAGGAGCATCTGTGGCGGAACAGGTAGACGCGCTAGACTCAAAATCTAGTGGGATAAAACCCGTGCCGGTTCGATTCCGGCCAGATGTACGAAGCGGGAGCGAAACGGAAGTTTCGCTCCTTTTTTATTCCCTTTCTATTGATTAAAGCCTTAGTTTGCAATAGTGTAGTTCTATTTCAAGTCTTTCAAGCAGGCTTGTGTTTTACTCGTTTCCGACAGCACTTTATCTATATTTCGTAAAGAGAATCCTTGTTTTGCATTGATGAAAAATAATGCAGGATAACAGAGAATAAGAAGCCGAGCAGTTGTTCCTAATCCTCTTCATCATGATTGAAAAGTCTGTTTTGGGAGGAAGAAAAACAGGCTTGTAAAAATTTTTCGTGCTATTTTTCCTCTCTCCTTTATTATTCAGCCTTGCATTTCTTCGTAAATTTTTCTCGAAATTTCATCTTCCCAAAGCAAATCGAAGAAAGCCATTCCCGAAACGCCGTTTCAGGAAATTGAAACGCCGAAAGAATTTCTTAGAACGGCGATTTAATTTTATCTTTCG
>OQWE01000005.1_pt1 | contig 59398 bp, 52 predicted proteins | sample 1691591 | NCBI WGS metagenome assembly OQWE01 (sample SAMN03418265, study PRJEB22391) | human gut metagenome | biome: human-gut; feature: organic feature; material: feces | host: Homo sapiens | place: Tanzania | collected 2013-01
TATTATTCACTATTATATTATCTAAGTATAATATAGAACTTTTTAAAAATAAAAGTATATGATGTATAGAGAATGCAATACAAATACAATACCAGTATAGGATAAACCTATACTGGTAATATATTGCTTAGTGTTTAATTATTATTCGACTGATAACAGTTTATTTATTTTGTCAATATATGTTTTACAACTCCATAACTTATTATACATTATATCATATAACCAAGCGTCAATCCCATTTTTCATTTTTATACATAAACTATTATAATGATTCACACGCTCATTAATATGTAAACTTATATCTTGTAACATATTAATAATAGAAATTGTATTTCTATTGTGAATCGATTGAAGTAGTAGTGCTTTTAAATGATATTGAAATTGCTTATTTAAAAACATCACTTGGTTATTGGATGTAGCTAAAATCAGTCGATTACTTTCAACAGTAAAATCTAAGTTGATTATATTGTTGAGAAATGTGTAGAAATTGTTCATGCTTTCTATGCATTTATTCATTGTGTTGGACATAATAATGTACCATATGAGACGGAAGTGACAGCTTCCGTCTCATTCCTTTCTTTTTTATTTTATAAAAATATGATATAATACAGTTGTAATATTATTCACTATTATAATATCTAATTGAATCAAAGTTTTGGATTGAATAATAAAGAATACGAGTAGCATGTTACTGCTACTCGTATTATAATATTACTTATCGATAATCTCGCAGATTTTGCTTAACTTTTGAAAAAAGTCTTCTCCTAATGTCTTATAGTCTTTTCCCCATACTTTACGAAGAATATCTTCAGGTACATCTCCAGGAATCTCTACTGAGAAATGACATTTACTCTCTTTTTTTTCGGGTTCCTGTTTTTCTTCAGTTTGAGACTCTGCAGTAGCTGTATCCTCAGATTCATCGTCTTGATTTTTTCGACCCTCGAGTAGTTTATATTCTTCGATCCTGAGAGTATGTTTCATAAGAGGTAAGATATAGCTTAAGAAGATTTTACCAATGGATAAAAATTCCATATCATCTATATCAATGATCGATTTAATGAATCGTCTAAAAGCTTTATCAATACGACATCTAGTTTCCGTAGGAAACTGGGAATAATAGCGAGTTCCTGAAAGAGAACGATCCAAAAGATCATACAATATTTCAAATCTCGTCTCTGGACCCAATTCATGTTTGTTCTTAAGCATAATGTTATCCTTTTCTTTATTGTTCGATTACTATACCATTACGAGAGCATATTAATCGAGTAGTCGACTGAGCATCAAACTCAGTATTGTGAGAACATATAATACATTGTTCACAATGCATAAAATCAAGAATTTGATTTAATACATTAATAAACATAATCCTGTTCTGATGATCCAATCCTCCATCTATTTCATCGAATCTAGGAATGTTGTATTTAGAACTAGATTTCATCATAGCAATACATGAGAAAACTAATCCTATCATACATTTCTGTGCAGTAGATCCGTTTGAAATATCTGGAACAATAATTCCATTTGGACCGATGAACGGAACCGAAAACTGTTTCTCATTAATAGTAGGTACATTCAATCGAATTGTACCATTAAACATATATCCAAGCAATCTATTACAATCTATAATAATATCATTCATATATCGTTTAACATACTCGGATTGTATTCCTATACCGTTTCCAGGATTACAAGCATCTTTAATAAACGATATTTTGTCATAGCTAGTAATGGATTCAGATAATTCTTTCTGATACGAATGGATGTTATCTAAATTACATTTCATTCTATTAATGAAATCGTTTAATGGATTAATATGATTATCCAAACTCTCAATATTAGATTTCAGTCGAGAAATCATTTCTGTCTTATCTCTAACAAGTTTAAGGCTGTCTTTTATAAGAGCAAATTCCTTTTTCAATTTATCTTTGTCTTGCAAGAGAGCATTTTTATCTTCACAAAGGGATATTAACTCTTTAAGATTTCTCAATCGAGCATTCACTTGCTCGATAATCTTTTTAATTTGTGTTTGTTGAGAAGACAATTCAGATATTTTATTCTCGTTTGATATTCTTTCCGACTCAAGTTTAGATATGGATAGATTCAGAGTATCGACAATTGTGCTGTTTACTTTGTATATCTTCAAATCACTTTGTAATTCTTTTAATATACTAGCAACGCGATCGATTTCAATCGATATATGCTTCTTTTCAATCATCGACGTGATAATCTCTATACCAGGAAGCTTAGACGAGATAGAAATATGATCCAATAAGCTATTGAGATTTTCGAAGATACACTTTAGTTCTGGGATCTTATCAATAGTCAGTTGTTTTCTCCTAAGTAAGTCCATTGAACTGTCGATTATACTTGCAACTCTATATATCTCAGCATATTGCTCAGCAGCTTTTGTTTCCCTATCAAGTAGATTTTTATTATACGCTAGATTTTCCTCGCATTCTTTTATCTTACTATCAATTCCTCCGTCTCCACCAAACGAGTTTTGAAGTTGTACATATCTTTCGATATATATACAAGCATCATTTTTGCACGACTTAGGTCTCATCGTAGTAAAAGCAGAAAGAATTTTCTTATCTCTTAATAAGGACTCATACTCCGATTCCAATTTGTTTATTAAAGATGAGATTTCAATCATCTTATTATTATGCTTATACACATTACTATGTACTTCCGAAAGATTGTCGGTTTTTATACATTCAACAGATTCACTATACATCTCACTCTGCTGAATTGTAGAAAATTCTCTTTCAATAGATGGGTATACTACACTCCTCAATTCGTTTAATTCATCCAATGATAATGTTTCTAAAATAGCAAGATCACTATCAGTAACATTCTTTCGATACATACTCAGTTCATTTTCTAAATTAGAGATAGATTCTTCAATGTTAGATTGAACTTTAATGCTTGAAAAGTTTTGCAACGAATTTCTATCTGAAACTAATCTTTCATTAATTGATTCGTTTATCTTAATATAGGATGCAATTTCAGACTGAGCTTGAACCAATAAACTATTGTGTTTAGTCAAAGAAGTTTCAAGTTCTAATTTTGTATCCTGTAATCGACTTAAATCAAATCCTGTGGAGAGTACGTCAATCTGCGATTGTAATTGATTCATTTTAGAATCTATATCATCTATTCGCTTCAACATAGATGAGTATACACCAATCATTTTATTTTCGGGATCTGCACATCTCAATAAAGATTCTGCAACTGCTAATGATTTAATATACTCATCCCTTTGGATACGTAAATTAGATAACTCTGCATCTGATTGAGAAATCTTTAATGTAAGCTCATTCGCATTACCAAGCTCATACAATTTTGATTGAAGAGTATTGATATATGATTTGAGATTACTGGTCTTCTTAGATAGCACTTTGAAAATATTATTATAAGTATCTAAAGATCCAATATATGTAGACATATACTTTCTACGCTCAGATGGAATCATATCAACAATCCCTCTGTTTTCTGAACTCATAGACGATAAGTCTAAATATACTGGATCTATACCAAATAAAGAATCTCTTATTTCTTTAAAAGAAGTTACATTCCCAGAAGGATTAAGCTCTATTCCATTCTTAGAAATATAGGCTTTCGTAGTTCGCCTTTCTCCAGATAATTCAGATCGAATCAATATACAATATTTATCGACGGTTCCGTTTCCATTGTTATTGATATAATGAATTTCTTTCTCAGCCGGTGAACTTTCTAGGAAACCATTATAATTAGAATTGTTACAGAACGAATCCGATGAATCTGGATTTGGACTTAATGCAGATATTATAGTAGACTTAGCGCATCCGTTTTCTCCTTGAATCAGAATAATACGGTTTTTAAACTCATGGAACGGAATGATTATCTCGTTTAATCCCATTCCATTCAAAACTCTAACATAGCCTTTTAATCTAAAATAAGTAATCTGCATTTTGTATCACCCATTAAAACCAATTACGAGTTGCCATTATAGATTCTAATCTTCTCTCTTGAATAGTTTTACCTAAACTATTGATGAAGTCAACAATCGATGAATCATATATAGGTCTAATTCTGTTCGGATCTTGATTTTCATGATAAAGTGGACATATGAAACCGCATTGACAAGAATATCTAATACGATAATTATACAACTCATCTATTGATAAAAGTTTTCCACAAACCGGACATATCGGATCATAAAAAGATATAGCATACTTTGCTTTATCGTTTTTAAAGTTATTAACACCACTATAAATCACAGCGCAACTCCAAAAAAAAATAAAATGAGTAGATGAGATGATTTCTCATCTACTCATTTGTTCATCACCCTATAAAGAATGATTTAAGTAATTGACCGGATAGGATCGATTTTCGTAAAGTATTAAGAGGATCGTCACTAATACAACAATCGCTAATAACTCGATCTAATCTGATTAACGTTTCTTCTGGTAAATCCTCTTTTGGAATACCATCTGTGATTATACTTGTATCAATCACAGAATCATCATCTGCTGGTATAAACATCGATACGAGAGATAAATATATAAAACATATACCCAAAATCATCATTTCGATATCATACATCGGTATGTTTATTTCTTTTGAAGAGTGAAATCGTAATAATGCGAAATCAGCTTCATACCTCATATTCGGATCGCAATTCAATAGATCCAAATACATCTCACGAAGAAGTATAACCATTTCTTCTAATGAAGTTTCTTCTCCAAAAAATTTCTTCGGCAGCAGAATCCCAATAGCCATTCCATAACTAGATGAAGGTATAGATGACCCATCGGTAATATCGATCATTGTTGCAAATGTATCGACAATAGCTTTGTTAATGTCTCCGGATATACCAACATATATTGGTGTTTTCCGATCATTTGTGTATGCATTGTAGCATAATTCAATACTAATAGATCTATCTTTGTTTATAAGTATAGATGTATCAGCATTAGAAGCCTTACTCGCCATAATAGTTAAAAAATTTGGAATATTGTTACTAAAGAATACTGCTTTATTAAAAGCAACATCCCTTATCTTGGAACAAACCAAACTCATAACATCGAATATATTCACAGGAACTCCTTTTTAGTTTAAATTGACGGAAGAGTATAGTTCATAGTTGACTTATACCCTTCAGCAACAACTTTGCAATCAGCGTACCTATTTGTAGGTTTCGTTGATAACTCGGTAAACATTTTCTTCCGACCATTCACAATAACACTACCAGGAACGAAAGACTTAGATATAGATTTCTCTATAGTCTTTCGTTCTTGTAGTTGTTGATCTGAATATAGAAAGTATACATACAGATCTTGCTTCATATATCCTCCTCTTCTTCGTCTGCCTCGATGACAATAGGATCCCCATTATCATCGAGAATCGGAATTATTTTTTGATAGGATGCTATTGTCTCTCTAACAATGTCATCTTTAACGTAGTCATAAGATAATCCAAGCTTTTTCTTAATATCTATAGCTTGGATTATATTATATAATCCATTAAGCTCGTTTAAGCTTTGTTTGTAATTGTCTCTCCAAGTATTAGGTTCTTCATATTCGGAGAAGAATCCATCATGAGTTTTACTCATTGGGCAGATAATTCCGGTCAAACCAGGATCGGATGAAGATGATGAATCTAAATCCAATCTACCAAGTTGTGATGGATGAATGGCTCGATAAACAGTAGGTACGGCTGAACGAGTTGTCCCTTGATTACCTAAACCGCTAATACCCTTATATGTAAAGGATAATGCTAATTCAGCATCATTATCATTAACCAAATCAACATAGTTAATTAGATTAGCCATACTAATATTATTCAAAACATAATTTGGAGCAGTATCAACTACCCTAACTACATCTTTGAAAGTAATATTTTTACCCTTGTCAGATATTCTATAAAGACCTCTTGAAATTTTCATTGCGTAAATAGCCGGTAAATATTCATCTGCCATTCGTGGGCGCTTGATAGAAATATCAAGATTGTCTTTAGCGTTTTGTAAATTTCCAAATTCTCTGATCATCCATCTGATAATTCTATAGCTATCAGCTTTATCTTCAATAGGTAGCCTGATAGTTTGTTTTATCTTGATATCATAGATAGATTCCAAAGAATCAAGAACAGATATACCTTTCTCCAAAGTAGCAGACTGAAAATCTGCACCGAGACATTTGACCCAATATCTAGGATCATAGATATCATCTACAGATTCTAATCTCTTACTATTTCTTAAAATAGTACACACAAATGATTGAGTGGTTAAATCTTTATCAAATAAAGATTTAACAACAGAAACCATTAGTTTACCATTCTTATCTTTAAAGGTATAATACACGTTCGTGTCTAAGACAGTATTATCGTCGTGTACGTATATTCCTTTCAACTCTAAAAATTCTAATGCCCCATAAAACCCATATCTACCCAATATAAATTTTATTACATCAGTCTTCTTAGAGAAGATATATGATGTAAATAAGGTACATCTTACGGAAGAATTAGAATTGATATCTGTCAACTCTAAATATTCTTTGTACACTTTTATAGGCATAAAATTAGTCTTTAGAGTAATAGACTGAACTTTAACTCTATTAGACGTAGCATTGTTATAAGTGCTTCCATCTACAATTTGGAAAATTGGGATATAATAATTACCCAATATCCTAAAATAATACTTATTTACATACCGTGGAAGCATAATCAATGCTTCCACTTCGCCTTCAGTAATCTCAGGTTTTCCTGTCTTGGAGTCAATATGAATATTGCTCTCAGGGATGTTTAACTTTATCAGATACCGCACTTTTAAAAGCATAATATCTGAATCTCTAAGGTTAATATTCTCATAGTCATTATCAACCTTTTTGCCATTTTTAGTTTTAGAGTTATAATACTCCAAAAGAGTTTGCTTTATCAAGTGATAATCTTTAATCACTTCAAACTCCAATACTTTGATGACAAAATATTTATCCCTCTCATAAGAGAGGATAATTTGCTTCATACCATTAATAATATCGTCATCGTTCCGTTTAAACCATTCTAGATTAAATGGTTGACGATTGGTATTGTTGAAGTCGTTCATGAATTTACGAATATCCACTTACTTATCTCCATCCTGCTTGGTCAATACAGTAATTATCTCTTCTGACATTGGATTGATGACATCATCAGAAGCGTCCCTCAATGTAAGCTGAACTTCAATATCTAGTTTTTGACACATAGATATCAATTTGTTCATTGTAATAGATCCAGTTTTCAAGATTCTTTTATCGTTCAAAAAGTTATCACCAAACCGAGGAGCATATTTATTAATATCAATATGCTTCATGATAATAGCTTCTTTGAATGCTTTCATTTCAGGGGAATCATTTTCTCCAATCGACGGAGTAAATACTGAATCGATCTCAGATAAAATGGTCGATTCCATATCTCGTATCTGAGCATTTTTCGATAAAAAATCTTTCATCGTAGATGTATCATTGAAGTCTATAATGTTAAGATTTTCGGATGCGTATTCTAACTTAGATTTATTATCGTTAGGAACACGAACAAAATAAATGGACCCGGATGGGTATATACCAGGACGAGTATCACTAACACTTCGTAATGGAAGAATGTAGGATATATCCTTATCAAAAAACTCAACGGCTGTTGAGTTATACATCTGCGGATTGGATTGATACATAGATTGTTTTTGTCGATATTTATCTTCTGAAATAATATCTACAATCTTACCATCAATAGTTGTTGTTCTTAAATCCATCTTGAACTCTTTTCTATGTAAAAAAATATAGACAATGAGTAAGAGTTAAATACTCTTACTCACCATCTACATAATACTATTCTTGAATAGCAGAATCGTTCTTGATAAGAACCTTCATCTCGCCAGCAGGAACGAATCCATATTCTATTTCATCATCAGAAGCGGTGGCTGTTGCCTTAAAGGTGCCATCCATTTCTAAAGTAGCATCTTCATCGGCAGTGACATTGTCACCAAGCCACTTCTTAATGTATTCCATTACAGCTACAGCTATTGTAACTGCACTGGCGGAACCATTATTAAATTTAATTCCGTATAATTCAAATGCGGAACTAAGCAAATAATTTTGAAGTAATGAGCTATCGCTTAAGTTAATGATATCACAACCGTCGAGATCTTCTTCGTAAGCTGTCCAAGAATAATCCCAACGACCAGCAGATACATCTTCCGGTTTGTCTTCGTTGGGGATATATTCGACTTTAGCACCGAATATAAAATCACCATTCATGGCTTTAATTGCAACTGCCTTAGGAGTAATCGGATTTTTAACCGCACCTAAAGCACGACTAATAGCATGGACCGTAATGGTCGCAAATTTATCAATATGTGGAGGCTCAATAAGCATGGCTTCTTTAGCCAATACTAAGGAAACACTTTCAGGAATGTTAGTCTCTTTGAACTGTTTGTTCATCGTTCGTTTTCTCCGTTTAAAACAATATTAAGTAGAAGCATTCCTACTTCATACTCATTACTATAATATCTAAGTGTTTTAAGTTTTATCAAACTTAATTTTAGATATCATAAATATCTCGAAATATTATCCCGAAACTCTTGGACTAAAACTATTGGAATACCAAGATCGTTTGCCCTTTTAGTTTTAGATGATGAATATGAGACATCTGGTATCAAAAGATACGATGTATCTTTGGTAACAGCACCATCATCAACATCGAACCCTATACTACACAAATACCTCTCAAAGTCCGGATCTCTAAAACCACTGACTTTAATCTTCTTACGTTTTGTATACACAAAACGCTGCACATTAGCATTCGTATACATCCAGTCCAAATCGTCTCTAAAGTATTCCATTTCGGTTCGAATAGTATCTATAGTAGCCGGACCGATACCTTTGATAGGTTTCAGTTTGGTATAAACAGTCATATTATCATTATTTCCCAGTAACCTAATATCATCATAAGATACATGTGATAATATTAGTTCCCAAGTTTTTGTGGATATTCCACTAAACCCAATTGCTCCAAACAATTGAGTTTCCACAATTGGTTTATGTATTAAGCCATCAATCTGATTAATCAAATTGATGCTCTCTGTAGGACCAAATCCTTTAGATTGGAGTATATTGTACCAATTATCTGATAAGAACATCTGTATCATTTCAGATAAATGATAAGCCCCAATCTGAATGATAGTCGATTCTCCAAATCCATCTAATCCAAGCTTTTGGCAAGTATTGACCATTCTAGAAAGAGCCCTACCACCACATTGAATATTTGTACATTTAACAGATTTCTTACTTGGAGATATCATCAATGGGGATCCGCAGATAGGGCATTGTTCTGGGAATTTCTCCAACGGGAAAATCTGATCATTTTGAATATTAAAATCACTAAACGGCTTAGTGACGTATGGCATGACATCATTCACGTATTCAACATTAATCAAATCCCCATTATGAAGTTGGAGTTCATTAAACCTAGCATATGAATGCCCAGATGATTTATCATGGATAGTTCCATAAAATTCTACAGGATCATAGTGTATCATCGGAGTTATTGAACCATCTTGACCGACTGTATACGTATAACCTCTAAAGGTCGTTGTTCTTCTTAATGGATTAAACTTAATAGCCATAGAAAATTTATTTATAAAATTTTCCCGGCCGAGTTTCTGTCTAATAGATTCATCTCGATATGATACTACGACACCATCGTACATAAACGGCACCATATATCTAAGATTTTCAGCATTCTGAACAAACATATTTATCCAGACCAGATTTTCTTTATATGTACCATTTACGATAGTATATCTCAGAGGACAACCTTTGGACACGAAATATGTATTTAGATAATCTATTTCTCGTAACCTATCGGATTGACACTCGTTATGATACACACTAGACTCAACAGCCAATGGAACCAAAGTAATAAACTCTCTGTATTTCCAAGCATCACTAGATGCCATAAGTCCGACAATAGCAGAACGACCATTTTTATACTCGTACCCTCTAGCCATATTAAATCTATAGAGATCATCATTGGTTATAATAGCCTCGAATTTAACTCCAACAATAGGAGCATTAATATCCCTATGTGGAAATCTATACCCTTTAAGCAAAGGAGTTAAATCTGATGCTTTACCAATGGCAACATCACCTCTTGATCTAGCAGAAATTAACTCCCCACTACAATCAGCTTCTACAGAAACACCGTCGTATTTTAATTCCAATATCATATCAAAACTTTGGTTAGGAGTAATAATTCCATTCATCAAATGGTTTTGGAAAAAATCTCTCTCCAATATTTTAACATTGGAATCTGTATATACTCCACGCTCCATGGCATCCAAATCTAAAACAAATTTACATTTATCCAATGTACCGATTAATTCAGGGTGTTCATGAATTGTGTCATGCTTACGCTTAGATATGTAGTCGGTAGATCCAGATGATGAATGCTCAAAATCTCTACTGTCTATATATCTGGTAGGATCCACAACAATGTCGTTAAAGAACATTTTGTCTTTAAACTCATTCTTATCTACAAACGTTATTAAACGACGACACTTGTTAGGATTAATAATAGACGATTTATTAGACGGGTCAAACGAGACAATTTTTGATCCAACTTGGAAATTCGGATTATATTTGCGGTATTTTTCAAGCAGTAAATCATAAAATCCATCGTCAATGGGGAGATGGTCTCTATCTGTATTATTATACAGAATATTGCAAATACTTAAGATATCTTTTAAGATATCAATATCACCACTATCTAAAGAAGACTTATTGTAAATCTTTTTAGATATCGTATTCAGCAGTTCTGCATTATTATATGCAGAATCAGTACATCCACATTCTGTGGATTTAAGAATATTATCAATAACTAATTTGTAATCCATAGTACACATTCCAACTTCCTTATATACAAAGATGGTGAGACTTTTATGTCTCACCATCTTATTTTACTAAGTAAAGCTTATGACATCAAAAACGATATCATGTTTCTTTAACTCTTTTTCAATTTCATCCAAGGTCTCATAATATTTTTTGATATTATAGTCCTTTGAATGGAAAGTGATAAGAGCCCTCATTCCGTTTGGATTATTCGCAAACGAAATTGGTTTTGAGAGTTTAGGTTTATCTATCTTGTTAAAGATAATCCTATAACCCATTGTCTTAAGACGAGTATTTAAAATCTCAGCAGATCTATTTTTAGATTCGCTGTCAATTTTAACATCTACATCATAAGGATCTCCTGTAGCCAATTGCTCCATTAGTCTTCTACCATTTGGAGATAATGAATATAACAAGAGATTTAACACTACGTACTCAGTACCTATGTGCATTAAATCTCCAGATTCCATATATCCAAACTTAATTGGGGTATTAGAATTTGGAGATCTATAATTTTTCGATGCCTTACTCTTCACATTTTCATTCTTAAGATTAGTTGACGAAAGTGAAGTTGCTGAAAACTTCTCTTCAGCCAATTGCTTTAATCTTAAGCAATATTGTGGAGCAGCAATCGTTCGATTCTTAGAGTGAACAAATCTAATATCTCCGTTTGATCCCTTAATAGGAACAACAAGATTAACTTGTTTAACATATGGAAATGTTTGGTATAATCTACCAAGTTTATCAATATCCATTGTTTCCGATAACGGGTCATTAGATACATGAATACATGTGAAGCTGAGTAGACTGTCTACAAATTTACTCAATTCATCCGAATTTAATTTATCGGTATAGTTCTTCATAGAGGTATATTGTCTTGGAGATTGTATCTCCAAGAACTTTAAGATTTCGCTCAAAGCCAATTCGATATTCATATCTGATGTATTTCGGATTCGATCCAAAATACACATTGAGATATAATTAACTTCAAGCTCAAATATTTGCCCTGCATTTTCACGATTATACATCGTAGATGAATTTTTAATCATGTCAATACGTAAACCATTTGGCAAACTAGGCATAAGATAATCAGGAACTATTTTAGAGACTACACCTTTTCCTCCATAACGGTCAGAGATTTTCCCCCCAATACCAAGATCAATCTGCTCAACAACAACAAATTCAATCATAATATTAGAGAATTGTTTTTTGTCAATGAACTTCTTCCGACTTAATTCATCTTGAGCCAATATGAAAAGTTTTTGGAGATCATAACTTATCTTATCCCCGATAGTTATATAAGGGCCGACAATTTCAATGATCTCGCGATCCACCCTCAATCTGTCTTGATAATAGGAGTATATTTGCTTATTGTAAATATTTTCAGCAATATACTCAGGATTGTTACAATAAATATTTATATCATGAACAATCCCTTTTATAGTGACACGATCATCACTCATCATAATTCTTTGAAGACGCTGTACGCTCTGCGTATATATAGCATCTTCAATTCTTTCTCTGCGATAGGCTAATAACGTTGCATTTTGAATTTCCTCACCAACGTCAGGAAATGTCTTATATACGTTACTATCACCATAGATATTCAAGGGAATATCATTTTCATTTATGATGATTTTGACAGTTTTGACTAATGGGGCTGCCATCTTTCTAGAGCAACTTTCACTGATAACAATACTATCCTCCATGTTGTTATCTAGTGCCATATATGCAATATTTACATTACGCCCATTAGCTTTATTGCCAAAAGCATCGAATCCAACAGAACGTCTAACGACAGTTCCTTTTGGAATATAATTGCTCGTAGTCACATAATAATCTAGTATATCGTTATTGTACAAATAACCATACATCTCAGTGACATACTTATACGAAATTCTCTCGAAATGAGAAATTTCATTAGTAGTAAGATTTCGAACGATTACATAATAATGTTGTGTCGGATTATTAGAAAATTTGGGAATTACTCCAAGTATTTCCATATCATCATCGGTCTTTATGATCGAAGACGATAAATCGCCAAATCTATTTTCGTATCCAGTAGATACGAATGGCATATCTCCTTCAGATAAAACCAACGAATGAGACTGATGAATATTGTTCATCAGTTTTCTAGCACCACTAGACGTGGCATTATTAGGAATATTTAAACCTTTTCCTAATATCTGTTCTGGAAACGCAATATTCTTTGCTGCTTCTTGAACATTCTCAACAAATTTGTTTACACCCATAATTTATATCCTCTCGTTATAAATATGAAAGTAGTATATACTACTTTCATATTTATAATATCTGTGTCAATTACAATTTGAGAATACTGTTGATGATATTATGACTAGACCTTAATTCCTCATCGCTCGTATATTGTGACGCTAATAATTTTTCCAATTCTTCTTTTGCAATAGTATTAAAGGCTTGAGCAAAATTAGAATCAGAAAACAATTTAGACTTAAATTCCTTGTGCCGAAACTTAAATTCATCATATCCGCGAAGGGTTCCATATGAACCGGAAGTAATTCCTCCGGTAGATTTAAGCAGCATATATAAACTCCAGATGGGGTCAAATCCTTCTCCAGCAACAAACACCATAGGAACTGAGCGACCAGCCGCATTAGTCCTAGATTTAATAATTTCGATGTTTACGATTTTACCATCCACACCGATTCCTTCAGACGATTTCAATTTAGTACCATCATCAACTCTAATCATATTATTAGCTAGATATAAGGCTGAGTTTCCTCCAGGCAAAGTTTCTCCTTGCTTAAGAAATCCAATCTGGGCTTTACTATGAGAAAATGGATTGATTTCTATTTTAGCATTGACATGGTTAATAGCAAACAAAATAATGTTTGCAGCTTTTAACTTCGGAATGATGCGCTTAAAAATTGCAGCATTGGTCTTAGCTATGGCTGTAGTTGACATTTGACCAGAAAGTTCCTCTTCCTCAGTGAGTTTCTCTGGAGTTAAAACTGGAAGAGAATCTAAAATGTACACTGTGGGTACAAGTTTATAAATTCTATTTCCCCTAGAATCGAGTAAACCAGTATCATATTCATAATCAGCTTTGTGAGCTAATTTCTCATTATAAATAGAAGAGATTCTCTGATAAAAATTCTCAGATGTAATGGCAGCATTTCTATATATAATTCTGTCAGAAATTTCTTCTGGACCGAAATGAGTTAATATTTCACGATTGGCAGAATTGGAACCGCTTTCTATATCATCATAAAATATCACAGCTCCAGGAAACGGTCTTACAATATTTGCTGCCATTTGCAATGCCATAGTAGTTTTTCCGCTACCAGATCTACCAATAATAGTATTAGAACTACCATCTACAATTCCTACGGCATTGTAAAAAAAATCGTTACCATCTAAATCACTGTGCACATGAACTTTATACCCATTCAAATAATCAAATGAAAGAAATCCTGTTGGATATAAAACATCAGCAGATGCTTCTTCCATTCTAGGATCTTTAGTTTTAAGCATTTCAGCTCTAAATCGATCGGCTAACAACCCCATAATAATACACCTCATATAGTAGTATTATTATGTGCATATGAAGATAAAAAAAAATATGGAGAAGATGGTATTAACTATCTTCTCCATATATAATGTTACTTCTGCTTATTAACAAAAGTAATTAATTTCGTTGGAGTTTTTTCTGATGAATCTTCTTCCTTAATTATCTTATTTTCAATCAACTGTTTCAATAAAGTACATATAGCAGACATGTCATTAACTACTTGTGTATGAAGTTCAACTAACTGTTGACAAGTTTGCTTCTGATAATCGTTTAACATACTAACCGTTTTCTCTTGACAAGCATGTAAGTCCATTATCTGCTGACCTGTCATCTGTTGATAATCAACTAACTGTTGACCTGTTTTCTCTTGACAAGCATGTAAATCCATCATTTGTTGACCTGTCATCTGTTGATAATCAACTAACTGCTGGCCGGTCATTTGCTGGTAATTGTACATCTGTTGAGCAGTTTGCTGTTGAGAATTGGTAACAAATTGACAAGTCTGTTGATAACAATCGTTTACTTGATTAGCTGTTTGAGTTTGATACTGAACAACAGTATCGGTCAATTGTTTTTGACCGTTTACAAAATTATTAGCCATAACATAATAATAATCTTGTATTTGAGAATTAGCTTGTTGTTGAGCATCGATAAGATTCTTAAAGAAAAGATTTCCGGTATTTATGTTATTCTTTTTCATAAATGCCTCCCAATTAAATTAAATGAAGTAGACATGCAGCATAAACTGCATGTCTACTTTTATTCATATTTATAATATCTAATTCAAAATCAGTTTAATCATGTACAATTTGCACTATAGAGTTAGACAACAATGTTTGCCTAATATCTATAATTCTTTGATTTTCCGATCCTCTAAATTTTAACCCAATATTCTTTTTCGATAAAACAAATCTTCCATCAACTAGAACGTCAATATTATGAAGAATACCTGACACATATTCAGTATGTGTATATGATGATGCATCTAATAATTGTTCTAATGTGAACCCAGAATAACACCATATATCTTTATTAGGAACTTCTTGTCTAACAGCCAATATCAATTCAGAAACAGATTCTTGATTTCTAGGTTCTAATGGTTCTCCACCAAGAATAGATAGTCCTTTAATAAACGAGCGTTTTAATAGATCCACAATAAACCCTATTGTATTTCCTGTGAATTTTTTTCCATATTTAAAATCCCAAGTCTCTGGTTGAAAACACCCTTCACAATGGTTAGTGCATCCAGACACAAACAATGATACTCTTACGCCTGGACCATTAGCAATATCACATTCGTTGATTTTACTATAATACATAATTCCTCCAAAATAATAGACAGGACTAGGTTTCTAGTCCTGTCTGTTTAGTCAATTACAAATGAAGAACTCTATCCTTTATTTCTTCAGTTCTACCTTGATTCCAATACTGTGTACCAATATATCCACATGTACGTCTAGCAACATTCATCTTATTCTGATCCCTATTTTTGCAATTAGGACATTCCCATACTAGACGATTATTATCACCTTCCACGATTTGAATTTCTCCATCCCAACCACAAACCTGACAATAATCAGATTTAGTGTTTAGTTCTGCATAAATAATATGTTCGTATATATACTGCATTACAGATAATACAGCTTCAATATTATTCTGCATATTAGGGACTTCGATATAACTGATAGCTCCTCCTGGAGATAATGGTTGAAACTGAGCTTCGAAGCTAAGCTTATCAAAAGCATTTATCTTCTCAGTAACATGTACGTGGTAGGAGTTTGTAATATATTTCTTATCAGAAACTCCATGTATTACACCAAAATCTCTGCGAATAGCTTGAGCAAATTTGTATGTGGTAGATTCTAATGGAGTACCGTATAACGAATAATCGATATTCTCAGCAGCTTTCCATTTTGCTGTCATTTCATTCATCTTCTTCATGACTTTAATAGCAAATGGCGTACCTACAGTAGGCTCAGTATGTGACACTCCTGTCATATACTTCGTACATTCATACAAACCAGCATATCCGAGACTAATAGTCGAATACCCATCATACAATAATTTATCAATTGTTTCTCCTTTATCTAATCTTGCTAAAGCACCATACTGCCATAATATGGGGGCTACATCAGAAGGTGTACCTAATAATCTTTCGTGCCTACATCTTAATGCTCTATGACACAGTTCAAGATATTCCTCAAAGATCTGCCAAAACTTAGATTCGTTTCCTTTTGATAAGCATGCGATGTATGGAAGATTGATCGTTACAACCCCCTGGTTAAATCGACCATAATATTTATGCTCACCTTCGACATAATTTTTTGCTTTAGCAATATTACCAATACCATTATCAGTAAATCTATCTGGGGTTAAGAAACTTCTACAACCCATACAAGGATATACATCACCCTTATACTGAAGCATTACCTTCTCTGAAATATAATCTGGAACCATACGCTTAGCTGTGCATTTAGCTGCTAATTTAGTAAGATACCAATACTTAGAGTCTTCGTGAATATTGTCTTCCTCTAAAACATAGATAAGTTTTGGAAATGCTGGAGTTACCCATACACCTTTTTCATTCTTAACACCATCGATCCTTTGTTTCAAAGTCTCTTCGATAATTAAAGCTAGATCTGATTTAGTTTGTTCATCTTTAGCTTCTCCGAGATACATATACACAGTTATGAATGGTGCTTGACCGTTTGTAGTCAATAAAGTGACCACTTGATACTGAATTGTTTGAATACCTTTTTTTATTTCAATCTTTAATCTGGATTCAGTAATCGAATTAACTTGTTGGTCAGTATATTCAAATCCATTATCTTCTAATTCATCTATTACCATCTGACGAATCTTTTTTCGACTAATATCTACAAATGGGGCAAGATGCGTTAATGATATAGATTGACCACCGTACTGATTAGAAGCTACTTGAGCAATAATCTGTGTCGTGATATTACATGCAGTTGAAAAAGAATGAGGTTTTTCAATCATAGTACCTGTAATAACAGTACCATTTTGAAGCATATCCTCCAAATTAACTAATTCACAATTGTGACTATGATTGATGAAATAGTCACTATCATGGAAATGAATAATTCCTTTTTTATGAGCTTCAGATATATCTTTTGGAAGCAGAATACGATCTGTTATATCGCGAGAAACATACCCAGCGATATAATCTCTTTGAGTTGAATTTATGATAGGATTCTTATTAGAATTTTCATCATTGGCTTCCTGATTATTTAAGTTTACTAATTTAAGAATACTCTCATCTGTAGTATTCGATTGCCGTACCAGAGAACGTGTATATCTGTATTTGATATAATTTCTAGCAATATTATATGCACCATATTTCATCAAAGCGTGCTCTACCATATCTTGGATTTCTTCTACCGAAATAGAAGAATACGATGAGCATTTCTTTGAAACTGACCTGGATATTGCTATAATAGCAGGATGAGTTAATCTGTATTTCTCTTCGACGCTATCACTAGCTTTTTCAATAGCAGATATAATCTTGTAAAGATTATATTCAACGATACGCCCATCTCTTTTTACGACTGTAGTCTTCATAAAAGATAAATAATTCCTTTCAAGATATATTTACAGGTTAAAACAGAAATTCTTTGTAAATATTTGGGATAGGTATGATTAACCTATCCCAAAATATAAAGAAGTTGTTTTAGTATATAGAAGTTATATCCTTAAGATTACGGTGTAGTAGCAGGACGCATACCATTACGATTCAAAATCTTAACTCTATACTGGACAGCCTGATAAGCTTGAAGTTTGAATCTTTCGAAGCAAGTGACAGCGGGTAATGCGGGGTTAGCAGCATTACGAATCTCGTTGCTTACATACAATTGGTAATCGTAAATACGATAAGTAATACGGTTACTGTTTCGAGGTGTAAGCAATACGATGAAATCATCACGCCATCTCATCTTGTCAGAACCAATATACTGATATACGCGCTTATCGGATGTCTTAATAGTACGAGTATAGTCCAAATCAACAGGTCCAATACTAGACGGAGCTTGGTATGTATACTCAACAGGAGTGATCTTACGAATCAAATCAGGATCACCGAAAATGGTAACGACCATATTAGGATCGTTCAACACCTGAAGCATTCTTGTAACTTCTGTATCAAAGAAGTCAAAGAACATACTATGTCTCCAGGTCAACGGATCCAGAGCATAGCCTGTAGGAGGAGCATAGTCAAATTCACCATAACCTCTACAACGCTCCGGCATTGTTTCGTAATCATTCTCCAAGAATTGAAGAATCTTATCATCTTTATAGTTAGCCAAAGTAGTCTTCAAAAGACTCATAATCTTGGTCAACTGATCAACCTGATACAAAGCGGCCAAGTCCTTAATTTCTTCAGGACTAATTGTCACAGACAGAGGAATAGCGTTAGGAATTTCTACCAAAGTAGTATCGACACGCCACTTAACTGTGCAAGTATCAAGCATGTGGTTAGATGTATCTAATTCAGCAGATAAACGAACCTTCTTAACTTTACCAGCGCCACAAATTACAGTGAACTTATTCTTGTCCATAGTACCAGCTAAGGTATCTTTGATAACTTCATTAGTGGTAGCATCTTTACGGACTACCATTTCAATAGGAGTATTAAAGGTGCGCTCGTACTGATTGTAACCAGGAGCAAATCTGATATCTACAGGGAACCATACATCAGTCTTTTCACCTACATCATCAGCAGTAGCAATAGGACCATTAGGACGAATAACGTTATTTTCGTCAGGTTTAATATCGCCTTCAGCAATATAACATTTTTCGATCATAATAGCAGAAATGTAGGTCTTAATAGACAAAGAGTCTAACTTAGTACCACCACATTGAGCCAATACATCAGTTTCACCCATCTCAGGTAAAGTCAAATCAATATTATGTACAGGATTAGATTTATCGATGGCCGGGGTCATCTTATTCTGTTCCAAGTACATATCGATTTCGTTACCTTCAGTATCTACTAAAATACGAGTCTCCATGGAGATGGAAAATTTAGGACCTTCAGCAACGACTTTCTGAATAGCACCCTTATCGAATACCATATTCATTAAGATATTTTTATGAATAGGGAAAGCCAAACCGATTACAGGGTTGTAATCAGCCATATCAGCGTGCTCGTATATAGCTTCTACATCATTGTCGAACTGTTGCTCCATCATGAGTTGCTGATCTTGGACATATGCCGGATCGTTCATGAAAGGATCAGTGGAGCATTCATCTAAGAAATTTTGGGTAAAGAACTCTCTAAGAGCCTGTTTAGTCGCAGAATTACGAAGAACTTTTTTGGGTTCTTCCAATAAATTCAGACCCGATTCATTTAAAATATTCTTTGTAAACTCTCTAAAAGACTGGGCATAATTGGTTAGCGGATCTTTATAATAAGAATTACCAACAATACCAGGAACGGAATCAACCTTTCCAATAGGCATATGAGAATTTCCTCCTTAAAACGGCTGAAACTTTAGCTAGAGGACGTATTTTTTTGCAAGCTAAAATTATTAGATATAAAATTTAATTAAATTTTACATGTAATGTAAATATTTTTATTTATTAGTTAGGACAAATTGAGATTCTTTTGCTTTAGTTTACTAACGTTCAATTCGTTGATAACCTTTGAAACAGTACGAAATACAGCTACATATTTCAGGTACATGCTATAATTTTCGATATATGAGTTATTATCAAAATTATAATCCATGTACCCAATCAGAATCTGTTTAATCTTAGAAAGTAGTTCTAATAATCTTTGCAAAGTTCCAATATTTTCTGTAGTTTTGGGTATATCGTTAATACCATCAATTGTTGTGACAATAGTATCATATAATGTTCGATAATCTGTCTTTAACTTATACTCTCGAACCTTTTTTTGCTCTCCGGTTAATGTTTTATACAGAGCTTCTTCTGAAGCTTTCTTTTCATTATCTTCTTCATTATCTTTTTTCTCAGAGTCATCAGAATTTTGAGAATCGTTGTTTTGACCATCTTTATTATCGCCAGTATTATCGCTTGATTGTCCCGATGAATCATCAGAACCAGGAGCTTGTGGATCGTCGGGTATCTCTATATTTTCCCCTTCCTGCTCTTCAGGAGCAGGAGGTTCAGGAGCATCATCACCAGCAGGTTCAGGAGCAGGAGGTTCTTGCTCTTCAGGAGCAGGAGGTATCTCTACATCTTCTCCTTCATCTTTATCATCATCTGCTTCATGTAATAACCTATACTTACTAAAAATAATATTTTCAAGATAGTCAGTAAAACCACTGTCGTAATTGTACATATTATTCATCTTCCTTTGTATTATTATTCATCGTAAGCTTTGTTTTAAACCCAATACTACTATGTATTTCTTGTCGCTTTCTTTGAAATTGTTTTTTCAACAATAGCAATTGTCTATATTTATCAGGAGAATCTCCATTTTCGGCTTTAGATATTTCTCCGTCTAAAACTTTCAATTCAACGTCGATTTCATCAACCAATTTGATCTTTTCTTTATCGGAAAGATGTTTACTTTTAGCATACAACCCTATAGCTCCAAGAATAGGTAAAACATATGAACCTGCTGCTGCACCGACAGCGGCCAACCCAAGTCCAATTTTTAAAGTTTTAGATATAGAATGATTGACTTGCCCAGTTATCAATTCTGCTCTTTTATCTCCAGGAGAATCAAGATAGTTCTTTGCGTTTCTTAATACGTTATTAAATTCCATATCGAGATCTCTACACATTTCTTGTTCTTTGGCGGACATTTCTTTAGTCTTAGATTTTACGCCTTCCCAGGATAATTTAATATCATTCCATGTTTTTACAACTTTATCTCCAGCACTAGCTACTTTATCTTTGATTTTTTCTTTTATAGTCTTTCTAGTTTTAGGAGCCGCTTCTTGAGCATCTACGGTAGAAGTAACTTGGGGCTCTGGTTTCGGTTCACTAGATTTATTCCCATTAGTATCTGGGGTAGGAGGTTCAGGAACACTATTATCTTCTTCTAATAATGACTGTAAGAAATCTAATCCTTCATTGATTCTTATGATATTGAATTTATTATCAGCCGACAATCCTTTACGAGATTCTTCAGATAAACTTAATATCACTTTGTATTTAGAACGTAAGAAGATATCCAGTTGATTATCAGATTCTGATAATGCATAATATGCAATAGTATTTCTATTAAACAATCGGCTATTTATTAATTTAATCTTATTACTAGCAAATGACGCTATAGTATCGACATCAGAGCATTCATAGAAATATGAACGAATAGGTATGTTAATATATTCACAATTATCTACATAGTCGGCAATATGACATTCTCTTATGATACCAGGATTATATGAAGCTACACATTCTAATTTAATTTTGTTATTGATCATTTTTTCAGAATGATCGAGAATACTATGAATCATTTGAGCATCGGTAAATAAATCATTTACTTTGAACTGATCCACTTCATGAAGAGTAAATACCCCGGTCGTTGGATATCCATAATAAGATTCGTTGTTTAAATTGTTTTCATATATTAATTCGGCATATTTATACATGTCAGATTCATCTAAGTGATTGGATTCCATAAATTTAACTAGATTTCTAGATTCAGTGATATTCAATGAAGTATCGGCATCTTTTAATAAGTCTGCTGAGTTATATACAATATCATTGATATTACAATACTCATTGATAGTACATATAATCTTATTGAGATTCTTTTCACTATGATAATTTTTCTTAGCTAATGCGGATATCTGATGCAAAGTTTTGTTTGGATTCATTTTCCAATCATTTATTTGTTGATCTACTCCATATCTCTTGTGATTCTCAGTAAAGTATTTAACCCGCTTATCCGCACTCATAGATAATATGTTTGAATTTTTAATAGTAGTTCTAAAACTACTCACATCTTTTTCAGATACATCATTCTTCAACAGAAAATAATTTAATACATTTTCTAGTAAGATATCTTCTGGAATAGGTTTACCATTTACATATCCAGCATATGCCAATTCTTCTAAAGCAAATGCAAATAATTTGCTATTAGGAATATTATATGTGCAAACCATTTCGCACATTCTATGACATTTATCTTTATCACTGTATGTATTGAAGTCAGACAAATCAAAACGCTCAGAAACAATTTTATGATTCTTTTTTATTCTATCTATTTGACGATAGATATCAACAGTTTCATTGAGTCTGTTTTTTATTTCTCTTTTAAGATTAGAAGATTCAATAACAGTTTTACAATTCTGCAATTCAGAATTTGGTATCATAGGAATAACCATATTGACAATAATATTTGTAGATTCCTGTATTAAATCTTCTTTATTGTCATCGTATAAAGCTTCCAATATTGATATAGCATCTCTGTAAGATTTACACTCTTTTAGAAAATCCTCTACACTCTTTTTATATACATTAGGATTTTTACATTTGGACAAGTCCAGCATAACAGTATTTTCATTAAGATTTTTCAATCTTTCAAGAAATCTTGCTCTAGTAAAAGCATATCTCATATCTAATGGTTTATTTACCATAATATCTATCCTCCAAGTAAATACTGCTGAAGCAAATTATTATGAAGTTCAAAATGCACTTTTATAAAGGCAATAAGGATTTCTCCTTATTGCCATACTATTTATAAGCTATGATCCTTTCGGATATATGACTAGATGAAACTCCAAAATCTTTTTCTCCAGGATAAATATTACGATGCTCATATAATATAGCCCCGTATGGAAATATAGTATTATATATATCCTCAACAACATTTCCACACCTATCATTATCTGGATAGATATGTAGATTGAAATAAAATATCCCATATTTATTTATTAGATGGAGTATAGCACCCTTATATCCAGATCCGGTAGCAGCCAAAAAAATACCAGATTCATCTGTTCGCAAATTATATCTGATACTTAGTATATCCATTGGCCCTTCAGCTATATGGATATTAATCCTTTCTGGAGAATTTAAGTTGATAGTAGATGGAAGAACATATATTTTTTCAGTATTATTATTCTTTCCATGAATATTGTAGTTGATATATCTACTATCAATAGATTTATACACAGTTCCCTCATTACATATACGCCTAAGATTAACAAAATTATTATCCAAACTAACAAACCCAACAAAAAAATTATTAAGATGACTAATAATTTGATTATGTCTAGTATATGTATATATACGGTTATAATCCAAAGTGTCTTTTAGATTTAACACTATCTTATTTTTTTGACAGTCAGCAATACTTAAAGAGGTTCCTAGTCTTTGATTTAGATACGCCAACTTAATATTAGCTAAATTAACATCCGACACATATGGATACAATTGGAATTTACAATCATCATATTCGTATTGTGTAAAGGATGTTCTTTTAGAAAGTTTATCTAACTCTATTCCTATCTCTGGATTGTATATACCCCATTCAATCATTACTTTAGAATTAAGCACACCAGATGTTTGGCATTTAAAACAATGAAATAACGGAGGTGTATCATCGGAAGGGACTTTAATATATAAATGCCCATGATGTGAATTGGTATCTAAACAATATCTACAACGACAAACAATCTCAGATCCACCGGATACTATAGATGAATCTGGTATGTATGACTTAATATAATCAATAAATAGCTTTTTAAATTTATCCATATATAACTCCTATATATAAGTGGTCATGGTTTTAGTAAAAAAAATAAAGACAGAGAGTGTACGACTCTCTGTCTTTTCCTATCAGCACATGAGGATAAATGTTTCCACTTCCTCAATTATTTCTCCAATAGCAATGGTATCAATCCTAATACCATCTATTTCAGGATTCGGATCTACAATAGAAAAATCTGATGATATTATTGTAGCCAACATTCCTAAGATATTGTTAATAATATTATCGTTCTGATATTTATTAACAATCAAGGGATATGATGGAGAAGACTCAGCCATCAGTTTCTCTTTCTTATTGATACTTTTTCTTTGTACGAACTTATCAATCTTCCCAGATATAATATATGGAAAGATGATCATACCTTTCGAAAGCAACATTTTCTTTGCAGAGATTACTAACTTAATATAATCTTCTCTATTTATAGAATTTATAGATTGAGTATCTTTAAACCATCTATAAAACAAACAGAAGATTAGTTGCTTTTGGAATGCGTTGATAGTGAAATTTCCATCAGGGCTTAATAATAATCGTTGTGTATAAAATTCGATTTCTTTTTGGTCAAAAGGTCCAAAAGTATTTTCGATATTCTTCATACACACTTGACAATTGATTTTATTCTGTAAATACAGACTTTCACTCATTCGAATCATATTAGATTCAAATTTATCAAAATCAGAAACAGAATCTTGATCTCGATTTGATGATGAGATCGATACAAATTGAAATTCGAAAGAAATATCGGTTATTTTATAACTCGTATTTCTACGAATAGAAGCGTAGTTAAAGCTAATGATATTTTTATCGAACGTGTACTTTGGCATAATATTCAATATGATATTATACACCGAATCAGTACTATGGGTTGTAGTATCAATAGCTCTAATATCTTGCTTAAGCCAAATCGCTTGATTATTTTTTTGATTCGTTACAACATTTGTAAATGCTGTATCGTACAATTTAGAAAAGATATCAATATCTTTTCTTAAATACAAAATTCGATCATAAAATGATAACAAAAATGAATCTATGTTATCAACTTTATGCATATATGCATAATTGCATAATAAAGGTATGCATAAATCCATCAGAATAGACATCCAATGTAATATCTTCGCATGATCGTTTGTGTATTGAAGAGTAGGATTCTTCAAATTACTGTAATGTAAATCTTGACAATAATTGTCTTCCACCATCATTAAGGCTTTATTGGATAAACTACTGCACAATATGTATTTTTCCATATCATCAAAGAACGATAATATTGGGTACATATCTGTACTATATCTATCCATTTTAATTTTGATAGCAAATAAAATAGACAGGTATTCGCGTTCAGTATCATAGTAATTTTCGAAATAGTTTAGATACTGAAACAAGTGCTGTCTCATAGCAATGCTATTATAACATTTCTTAGTCGACAAGACAAAATAGTTTATTTTGTCATCGATATCTAAATTCAATGCAGCACCGATAGGAGCTACAAAGATTCCCGGTTTACAATTAATAACAACTTCATCCGATTGTGGTTGCCATTTATCAACCGGAATACGATTTACGTTGGGTATATTATTCATTTATCTCTCCCATAAGATAATAAAATTGATCTCAATCTCTCATATTTATAATATCTTTTTATTATCTATTTTGGCTTTTTAGGCTTAACTACTTTAGAGATCTTATTGTAGTCCGTCTTCTTAAAATGACCAATACCATAATCCTTAATAACTTTTTTTACACCCTTAGTATCAGTCTTTACTTTTTCATCAGAAACATCTTCAATACCAGATTTACTCTTTTTTGATAAAGAAGTAGATTTATGTTGTTCTGATATTTTGTCATCAGCGTGCATCACTGTATTTTTCCAAACGCTAGATTTATATGATGCCGGATTTATCCACTTAGCTTTATTGAATAAATCCAATCTTTGCATTTCGAGATAAGCAAAATATAGAGATTTAACATACCCAATTTCATCGTTAGGATTTTTTATTTCAGCTTTTTTCTTCAATGCTAGTTTTGACATTTTAAATTCAAGATCTTTAATGAACATATCATGAGTCTTGAATGCATGGGCGAATGTATAAACAAAGTTTGGATCATTAGAATAGAATTGCACATCATACTCCCTCAATGATCCAAGCGCTTTAGACCTATTTCCTTTATTCGGAAATAGTCTCACAACCACATCGTAATAAAACTTGGTTAATGTTTCACATGGGATTTTGAAATGAATATAGTAATCTGTTTTATTACAGTACAATACGTATTGGATCTTTCCATTTTCTCTAACGAGTAAATTGTCCCACTTACCTCGATAGAGCTGATCGTATATACTTCTATTCGTCATCACAGACGAACCAGAACCCATAGGGTTCTTTATATACTCATCATAATTCATTACAATTCTCCTATCCAATACTAGGGAAGCCACGTTAATGGCTTCCCTGTTTGATTATATTAGATTAATAATGAGAAGTTAAAGCTGGAGCTTGCAATATTACTTGGTTTGCAGTAAACATAATAGTTACGATTTTAGCAATAGTCTCTAAAATAGCAGGCTCAGATTCAATAGAGGTCAAAACCTTACCATCATAAAGATTATTAGCATCCTCCGGACTCATATTAAGTGGTTTACCGTCGTATTTGATAATATTGGCTAATATTTCCTCTAAACATTTATTATCATCTACAATAGTATGATATAAAGACTTAATAGTTTCTCTATAAGTCTGATGCAAAAGATGAATGAATATAGATTTAGGATCATTCTCATCATCTTGGTCAAGCAACTTAGATGTTACATAATAGCCCATTGTGTTAGCACCATATCCAACACCATTTTTAGCAGCAGACCTAGTATTTAACACAGCATCTTCAACCAAATCTCTAAGAGAATCCCTATCAGAAATAGAAATACCACCAATGAATAATTCTACCATGTTAGATTTAACAGCATTTATCTGTCTCTTTAATGCTCCAAGAGCTCCGGCATGTCCTCCCTGAGACGAGAGAGCGGTATACTCTGCCTTTAAGAAGTTTACTATATTAGTATATGTTTTACTCGGAATAAAATTTCCGGATTCGTCAGTAATGAAATTACCATTCTCATCGGATTCATACATTAAAGAAGGATCTACAAACTTTGTACTTAATGCATCGGCTTCAACCTCACCAGCAGTGCCATAAAAATCACAGACTGTCTGTAAAGTCGGCGCTAATCCGGAATCTTGATCATGTTTCTGAATCTTATCATCAATATATTTCTTTATTGGTTTACAACCACATAAAGCAGATATATGGTCTACATAATTCTCATCCAACCCAACATAATTGGTTATAATCAATATCTGAGGTTTTTGAGAATAAGAAGATTCATCAAATTGATGAAGAATCTGAACAATACGTCTCATGTATGCTTGCGCATCTCTAGAAATTTGAGGAGCTAAAATTACTGTAGGTATTTCTGGTCTCGGATTTACTCTATTAAATCTACGTTCAACAATATTTTTCTCTATAATGGTTTGGAATAGGGCTATTTGCTCTGGTGTGTCAATAGGATCGGCAAAGTGATAAACGTGAACTTTATAGTCATTTGTTGATCTGATTCTCGAGGAGCCACGATCAATATTGTTAATCATAGCCGGGTCCGCGTATCCAGCTTCAATTGTTACACCATTATATGACTTTACATATGTATTAGCATTAGTAGATGCAGATACGTCAATAAATACATTCATACCATATTCTTTATATATCTCTTCTAACTGAGAAGCGATTTCATCGTTACCATTAGTCGAGACATATGCAATATCGTATATGTCTTCAAGAGTACACTCTCTTCCACGAGATCTAATTTCATCAGAAACTTGAGATACAGCCTCTTTAAAGACTCTCATTGTTTCATATGGATTGTTTGTAAATTTTCCAGCTTTTTCATAATCACACAACGCATCGAAAATCAAAGAAGACATCACTACGATAGAAGACGTACCATCTCCAACTTCTTTTTCAATATGCCTAGTAGCATTTTCTATTTCAGATTTGATAGCCATCTCAATCGGAAACTGATATTTAATATGCTTAATAATCTTATTTCCATCTTTAGAATATTCAGCTACAATGTCAGCATCAGAAGAACCTCTTAAAATAAGAGAGTTAGAACCGGCTGGTCCCATAGAGTGAATAACGGCATCTTTCAAATCTCTAAGCACTCTACGCTGAACATCACGTAATTTTACTCCAGATATAATGTTGTTCTGGAGTTTAGTTGAAGAGTTTTGAATAACTCTTCCAATTTCTACGTTATTACTCATTAGATTTCTCCTTAGTTTTTACGATGATCTGCTCCAAACAAAATGATTTTGTTATTAAGAGTTAAAAATTTTCCTGGTTCAGATTCAAAATAATTAAGCGAATATTGTAATGGTTGTATATATATGGTCTTTCCGGTCAATTTATCACAGAGATTATACTTTGTAAAAAACATATAGTCTTTCACATAAAAGACATCTTTGGATAATAATGTCTGTGTATCTGCATATACAATATCGCTTGCCTTACAATTGCAGAATTTACTGATTGCTGATTGCTCAAGTTCATTCGATACAGTTATTATTGGAGTAGATCCAATAACATTCATCCCACATTTTATTACTAATTGGATGAAATCTCTGGTTGGTATATCGTAAGACGATAAACTTATCATATCATTATACGCACTATTCACAAATGATTCGTATAACAAATCGATATTCCTCATATTATCATCTGTTGATATAATTGATAATGGATTAGAGTTTATTCGTGATGATAGAAGTGATAGAAGTTCTCTATCACTTCTATTTAACACATCTAAACGAAATGCTCGTTTATCTTGATAATTCGAGCGGATGTATCGAATCAGCCCCAAATCTGTATTGAGTGCAAAATTGAAATCTATAACAGGAAAAATACTTTGCCTATTTAAACCTAAATCTTGCAATATTACCCCAACCGTTCATCTAAGTCGTCAATAGAACCATATATATTTTGTGAACGGGCAGGAACTTCCGGTTTCTGATTTAAGTTGTTAAAAAAAGAATTTGACTTGGAATCCTTCTCGGCTCCAACTTTATCAGAGATTCTACGAATCATACCAGTCAACTTAGCAGTTTCATATCGACCAATATCGTAGAAGGAAGCACCTAATGCTCCAGATGCGGACCTCGAATAATCTATCAAAAGATTAGCAAATTGATTCAATTCGACATCGTTCATATATTCCTTCTGACATTTAAGAGAATCGATACTATGAACCTTGAGCAAATAATTATAATTCATGTTGAAATTAAATCTTTGAGAAGATTCATATTTCCCTTCGCTATTTACCTTAGCAATAAATAAGAATGGAATACCATTATTTCTTCCAATGGCAATAAACCCACGAATTTCTCCAGCACCAGTATCAACTCCAAACACATCATCAGATTCTGAATCATTGATGATTCTAGTAACAGCATTAGCTAAAATCTGTGCTTTAGTAGGAGATAAGTAAATATATGCTAAATCATTACTTTTACCAGTGGTACTGTCATTCTCAATAATAGAAACTTTCAGAGTGCTTTTCCAAAATGTAAATCCCAAAGACATATTCTCTTTGGGATTCTTAATTCGCAATCTAGAGTAGTAATTCGGATCGTTCATCTGATTCGTATTTTGATAATTATTTCCGAGAGGCATAATTCGTTCTCCTTATAAATCACAACCAATATCTAGATGGGAGACCAGATATTGGTTGTAGCAGTAATCACAAATACATATCAAATTAAAAACGGGTGTAAGATTTTTAATCTAATATGTATTTACAAGTTAATTCAGCCATTAAAATTAAAATTTTGGATCTGTCATCTTATTAAGATCTTGTCTTAAAACCAAAGTGAAATTAAATAAAGATTGAACAGCCTCTTTACTTGATGCTCTGATGTTCTCGCACCCGCTAGTAATAAAATTGGCTTTGGAATCTCTAAATTTTTCAATTTCAATATTAGTTTCTTCAAAGAATGATCCTTTTACTTGACCAGTATCACCATCATAGTCAGCTCCAGCACCATCTAAATATAGATTGCTAAGTTGCATAGTATCGACAAATTTCGAAGAACTGCTCGAACCAATATCGGATTTTCTTATTTTAGGATAGAATCGATAAAAATTATTAAAAATAGTAATAGGTTCTGTTTCTGTTGTACTAGATATTTCTATACCGGTGTATATTGTATTGAAGTAGTCATCATATGGATATCTCGTAAAAGCCATTTGTTTACCATCTGTAGCTTTTTTGGCAGCAATATATATTACGTCAACCCATGTTAATACTCTATCGAATGTAGGTTCAACATCAGAAACTTGACCAGTTTTTGGATCGGTAAGTCTTCCTGGAAATTTTATATGTATTGGATCTTTTCCGTTAGGAATTTCTATTGGAAGAAATCTATTATCATGAGAATAGACAAATTTTTTTAATTGATCTTTTAACACATCATCGCTAAAATATTGAATCCAGTCTGATTGGACCGGAAGATCGGATTTTATTTTATTGATCAAAAGATTTACAGATGTATTATTCAATAATAAATACTCAAAAAATTTTCTCATATGAAATAACATGAACGGATAAAAATCAGCAGCGGCTGCCGCCAGAGGAATTGCAGATCGATCAAAATTAACCATCAAATCATCCACAGTTTCTGCTTTCAATTCTGGAGCTGTTAATACTAATCTCGATGAATAATCTGATGTGTATGCCATGTTTGCTCTGATAATACCAAATTTGCCACTTAATCCAGCACCTTTATCTGTGATAGCATCATTAGTATTTCCGCAAAACCAATCGTATATAGTTTTTAATGTTTCTTGGATCCTAAAGCATGTTGTATCTGCCATGGATAAACCATAGTCACCATTTTCCTTTAATGCCTTTGCTGCTGTTATCAAATGAACATATAACGTATTTATTTGACCAACCCCAGTATGCTTACCAGAGGTATTCACATCACGATAGAATGCAGGGATTACAATGTATTTATTTAAAAAGAGTTTTCCTTCCTTGTAATTATGCATCACATATTTAATTCGTACATCCCTAGTACGAGAAGATGTACGATGAAATTTTAATTTATCAAAATTTTTCTTAAACCATCGTAATCCAGTATCACCATTAGGATCCTCTACAAGCTGACCATCTGAAGATATCTTAAATTTCTTCATACCAGATGCAACGAATTTAATTTTACTATCCAATTTACATAGAGTCTTATAGCAACTTGGATCCATAAAATATTCATAAAGATCTATATACGCAAACGTTCCGGCTCTATCTCTTTGAGTAATACCAAAAATCTCATTAGATAATAACCCATCAGATGTTGGAGCTCCCCCAGCACTAAAAAATGTAGGATTAGTAATGGGCTTAAGTTCATTTACTTTGATATATTTATCTACATCTAAAACTTCTAATCTTAATATTGCTTTATTAGCTCGCTCTAGATAAGATATTTCATCTAATGCTATCAAATCTGGATCTGTATCAAATGCTTCAAATATCTTATCCAATGGATCTTCGTAATAATTATATCCAACATCAAAGTTGTCGGTATTCTCAAACATAACAATCCTCTCTTAATTATAATTCATAATAGGAGCATATGGTTGATATGCATCATTTAAATAACAAAAATAAATATCGCGCATTTTGTCGAAATACGATTTCTCTGTTCCATTGAGAGAACTATAGATTGTATACATAAGATTATAATAATATAAAGCTAATTCTCCATAATCAGATTCTTCATCCGAAAATGTAGGATTTGCCATAACAGTAATCTTATCTAACAATACAATCATAGATTTGAATATCTTTTTGGTAATCGAATCTTCTGGAATATTTAAAATCTTATTTGATAAGATCTCATTAAATTCATCTATAGTATCCCTAATATAAGATACATATGATTCGTCTCTATTATATATAAATCTGCACAAATCGTGTATAATGGAACATATAGAGTCAGATACGATATTAGAATATAAGATTCCAGTATCTATACTTAATTCAGGATTCATAGATCTATCAAATAAAACATAAGTCAAATACTCAATACATTCATCAATATTAGTAAATTCAGAAGTACGATTGATTCTAGCAAAAAAGTCTAAACTGTCTATACTACAATCAGTTATCTTTGCTGCTAACCTATTCAATTTAAATTTTTCAACCATTATTTCTAAGCTCCTTTAATTTTATAGTAAGGTTAAAATAACAGTTCAAAAAAAAATAAAACAGAGCATCATTAAGATAACTCTGTTTTATTTCAATTAGCAGTAAACTAGATTATGCGAAAGCGCATAATCTAGAATCTGCATATTGAGGCTGGTTGTAGTATTCATCAGCAGCATAATAATATCTATCGACTTTAAATACTGCATACATGCAGACACTTAAAGCTAGAATGATGTCATCCATATCATTCTCGGATAACATCACATCCTCAGATAACTCGACTTCTGGATTTAATGCATCAATCAAATCCATACGAGTTTGCCTTTCACCAAACCCAAAGTGTTTGAAGACATTTACTATGTCTTCTTCTTTGAGTTCGAGGCTAGTTTTATCGGCAAAATGTCCAACCATTAACTTATATTTAATAATTGGTGGAAGCTCACTATTTTTAGCAGCGCGGCAATCGACTACCTCGATCATATAATAATCGAACCTAGCCTTTGTTCTTTGCTTAGCTCCATTTAAAACATGTTGTCCATATTTGGTGGACTGAATCTTATTGATTAAATCCATACCATTACGGACTCTACTATCAGACACATATCTGTCGGTAATGTATTTAACTTGAGCTTGATTGAATTTCATCATAATACACCTCGTTTTAGTTTAAATAAAGATAATCCCCCCCGCATACGCTATACGTATAATATAGCGCATATAAATGCAGCACACAGGCTGCACAGATTCCTCATAAACCAGGAATCTATTTTATTAATTTCGACATTAGCTGCCGCTGCTAATACTTTTCGATGAGCTTGAGTGTTAAACCCATCTATCATAGTATTAGTCATATGAAGAGCATAAGTTTGGCTCTTCATCAGCTCGTTATTATTAAGCATCTCAAACAGCATTCCGAACCGCTTGAGATCGTCCTCTTGAGACATAACAATTTTAATGTTATTCTCAGATAACCGCTCCTTATAAGCGGTAAAAATATTTGTAAAAATTAAATCTAATGCAGAATTAAATTCTGCACGATCAAAAGTTAATTTTTTATCCCAGAGGGATTTAATAATTTCCTCACAAGATATGCTCTTGAGAAAATCTCGCTGAGACTGATTGAAATTTAAATTACAATCAATAATACTCATAATGTTCATCATAATAATCCTCCATACTATACTCTGGAACTCTATAATAATCCATAGTACAGTAACTAAACTAAAGATATAACAAGATACTATGTATCTTATTATTCACTATTATATTATCTAAATATAATATAGAACTTTTTAAAAATAAAAGTATATGATGTATAGAGAATATATTACCAGTATAGGATAAACCTATACTGGTAATATATTCTCTATAAGATTAGACGAATAGTTTCTAATACACCTACAATTTTATCTAAATCAGAAAAGAACTTATCGTCTGATTGAATAATCTTTTTATATTTTCTTGCAATACTTTTTATCCTAGGATTATTTTGACTATTAAAGTAGGCATTAAAGGTATAATATATGATATGCAATATCCGGTATGCTATATCGTATTTTAAACATTTAGGATTGATCCATACAGACGAAATATCAAGAACAGCTTCGATTCGAGATATCTCGCCAGAAAGTAAAAATACCACATCATCTATACCAGATCTATTATATACTGTTTTCATATCTCGTAATAAAGAAAATACAGCATCAAATTCTTCTACTATAAAATCAATATATTTTTGAGGTGCACGACATGATTTAGGTCTATTAACAATTATAAGACTCAGATCTATATCTTTATGCTTTTCCAGCATCTTCGACATATCGCAGATTGCCTCTTCGGTTGAACTATTAAAGAAATAATAGTTAAACTTAAAATGATCATATACTCCAAAGAAATCATTATTAGCCATTGTTAATCACCATCGACAATAAATTGTTTTATTGTAAGTGTAGATTACTTTAAAACTTTAATACCAAACAATAGACCTAATTCTACGGTCCATGCCGAAAACCAAGCAACAGTAATATCACTTTGAACCGTATGCCCAAAAAAGTTTAAGACCAGTACAGCAATTGTATACCATATAATATTAATCATAGCGATTACAGTAAATATAGTTTGTCTACTAAAACGCTTAGGAGCCATAAAGTCAATACCTCTCAAAAAAAAATAAAACCAGAATTACAACTGGTTTTATTTTTTAGTTACTGGATTAGCAAATCCAGTTCTCGGCATAGCATATCTTTATAAATCTATAAAAACATGTTACGACTTCTATAGCGATCGTTAAATTAATCGCTATTTTTTTCGTCTTATCAAAATCATATGCAAAAGATACGATTTTCCTATATATTTCATATCTCTTGCATAATTTATATTCGATAGCTGCATAGTCCCAATACCATTTACAAATGATATTGTTTACTTTATCCCAGTATAATTTCTCAATAATAAGAACTACAACAATTAATAACAAAACCAACATAATACAACCGCCATTCTTCTCGGAACTCTATAATCGTCCGGAAATATATTAGAACAATAAATATATTGTATACTTATTATTCATAGCTATATTATCCAATCAAAAAAAAAATACTTTTAAAAAATAAAAAGTAGGATAGGGTATTATCCCTATCCTACTTATATTATCTATTCTCCAGTAGAACCAAATCCACCATTACCACGTTCTGTATCGTTATCGAAATGGCCAACCACTTCAAGTTTCGGTGCTTCGCATTTTAAAAACACAACTTGAGTAATCTTATCACCAACTTTGAAAGACACTTCATTATCAGAATGATTGAATAGAACAACCTTAATGGTTCCATGATAACCAGCATCAATGGTTCCTCTAGAAGTAATACCTTTAAGCATTAATCCACTTTTACTTTCAAGCCTACCATAATATCCCGTGGGGATATCCATTTTGACTTGAGTATCAACTAAGACTCTTTTCTTAGGAGGAATCACAATTACAACCGGAGTTCTTAAGTCATATCCAGCATCGGTATCGTGGGCATGTTCTGGTGCTAGAGCATGACCAGATAAAATAATTTTAACTTTATCTAACATAATCATCCTTTCATCATTTGATGCTTTAGATTGAATAAATACTCCAAATGATTTATTTCATCTTGAGTATAACTATCCCTACCGCAGCGTGCCAATGTATTAGCATTAATCAAAGTGTCTCTTTTCATACAGACACTCGTATTAAAACTACCATCATTCCTAGAAATATACATTGCATTTCTGGGATTAAATTTTTCCCACATCAGCTGTATAAATCGCTGGTTCATTGGTAACATGATGTTCAAAACATCACCATCAAAGTCAGCAGCCAAGCCTTCCAATACCTGTAATGGTATTCCCATTGTATAGGTATCTGTAAATCCCACACAAAACATTTGTAAAATACTTCCATATGAAATGGTAGGATTTCGATTGATAATAACTGGCAAACCAGCCATTCCTTTCGACTTGCAATCATCAATAATAGATTGTATAATCATACTAATCTTATCATTTGGTTCAATACAAGCCTGATACCAAATAGCATGGGCATCTGTAGGATTCATATTATATATTCTACAAAGAATGTTCTTAATTCTTTGTTCAAGTAGAATAGTTAATCCTACTAATGGTAGGGTAACTTCATCAATTCGAAGATTAGGATTCTGTACAATTACATTTCTAGATGTAAAATTGCATCTTCCACCTAAGAGGCATCTGAAGTCCCCAGTTTTTCCGGATAATAACTCTCCCATTTGACCATACAGTTTCATAAAATTCTGCTGAAGATTATAAAGCTGTTGGTCTTTAATGTCTTTATTCTTTTCCATCTTCGTCGAAACTTTATTTATCGACGTAGCCAATCTATTCATCATAGCATATATACCATTAGAGTTTTCATAACTCATAGTATTTGTGCTATCAATATCAATAGGTCGTAAGATGGTAGAGAATACTGGAATAGAATGAGTAAATACTTTTTCGATATTTGAGTAAATATCGTCATAGTACAATTTACCATTGTTGGATTTTTTGAGATTGAAATAATAATTCATGATCTCATCAAATCTTTCACGGAATTGAATCATTCCGATTCCAATAAACGGTTCGTTTTTCACAGAAGTTGTCTGGGCTAAATCTCGAGCGTTCTTTACATCGAGAATATTTTCTAGCTTAGAACGCTTTTGACCTTTGATGGTAATACCGCTTCCAAAGAAGGATTCTATCTTTCGATAGAATGCAGGGTGAATTATTTGGTATGGGTCAACCAATTTAATCCAACCGAAGTAAGATACATCATCGTCGACATACCTACAAACTTTACCGCATTTGGGACATTTAAGTCCAACGTTTAACCTGCCTCTAAGACCATCACCATACTTACAATCGCATTTATATCTATCTATAAATGGATTAGTATCTGCTAAGGTTTGACCAAACTTCGGAGAATAAATTCCGCTTTCAGCTTTCAAGTCTTTCTTAATACTTCTTTTAGAAGGTTCTATAATAAAACCATTTCCAGAAGAAATATCAGCTTCGCATTCTTTATCAAAGTCAATAAACTCGATATAGGATTCATATCGATAGTTAGGACTGTGAGGATATGTTTGGTTAGTAGTAGTAGTATTATTTGGGTCGTAAGATAAATAATTTTTTGATTCTGTTCGAAATAAATCAATATATCTAGTAGTCACAACAACCTCCAATCATATATATAATATCTAACCATTCGTTCTATTAAACTTAGCACCACATGAATAGCAATAATCGATATTACGGCTGGTTTGTCTGATATTAATAGGTGCATCACATCTTGAGCAATATTGTATACCAGAACGAATACATCCATACTTATTCTTCAAATTAAGAGTCGTAACGAACCTGTTCTCATTTTCCTCTGGAATAACAATTGAATTAGTACGAGATGTTAAACTAGGAAGATGCTGACAATAACGAATCCCAACAGTATCCATTATTCGCTTTGCAGATCTATTATCAGAAGAATCAGAATACTTATCAGACTCATAATATACTGTAGAAATACCAGATTGAACAATGAGCTTAGTACACTCAGAACAAGGAAACAATGTTACATAGATAATAGAATTTTTTAACATATCTCTATTACCACAGAAATTTACAATGGCATTCATTTCAGCATGACAAACATATGGATACTTCGTGTCATAACGTTCGTCTCCTAAGCGATTCCATGGAAAATCAGTATCGTGACTACCATTTACCCATCCATTATATCCAACAGACAATATTCTATTATCTTGAGATACAATAACAGCTCCAACTTGAGTATTTGGATCTGATGATCTATATGATGTAAGTTCAGCCATCATCATACACCAATCCTTTACAGGAATCACATAATTATTATCAGACATACAATCTCCTTTATTTAGCATAGTTGTTTGTGAAATATACAAGCGGCTCTGGCTTCGTATTATCAACAAACGTAATAGTTGGCTCCCAATAACTATTGAAAGTTACCATTCGATTAAATCTCTCTTGGGTATCGATTTTTGTATCTTCTTCTAAATGTTGTAGTTTAATATTATCTACGCTCATCACGTTTGTCTCTGTAGCATATTTATTAAACACTTGTCGTTTAGAATTAAAATACGATAGTATTTGTCTAAATCCAACATCTACTAATTCGATATAAACAGTATTAGGATCTCTAGTTCTTCCAAGAGTTTGTCTAGCCAATACTTCAGATTTAAACGGTTCAGCCAAGACTACGGAATATTTGAGAAATTTAATATCTTCTCCAGCTCCAGCCGATTTAGTGGTACTAAGAATAATTCTTTTATCCTTAGCATCTTTTTTATCTGGATTTATAGAAGAGTAAATCCCAACATCATTTACTAATTCTGGGTAATTAGTAATGATGCGCTGATACACTTTCTCTATTCCGAAATTTGTACCAATATAAAAAAGAGCTTTGCCTCCATTTCTATAGATGAATGAAAAAATATAATCGAACATAATCCAAAATCTATAATTGCCCATAAGATATTCAATATATTTTGGATTGCTTAATCCATATACACTGATCTTACAAGCATTAACATCAGAAGGCTTTGGCATAGAATTATACTTAATAGCTATGTACTTAGTATGAGGATCTATATCAGGATTGAACAAATCTAACGAAGGAATATTCTTCATATATAATTTATATATCAAATCTTCCTGTCGATCAGATCTAGCCGGTGTAGCCGTAATATAGTATGTCCTCCATACATCTCTAGTAGCGAAATCTATTAATGCCATATTCTGAAAATTCTGATGGGCCTCATCAAAGAACTTAATACCAATCTTTAATTTCTTAAATAATTCTGATATCTTATCCCATCCATATTGAGACCCATAAGACTGTAATGTAGAATGAGTACATAGATAAATAGATTTATCGAGTACAGTAGACTTATCTGATAATATCCTTGTAATCATATGACTACCTTGTATTTTAACAATCTCAGATTCATCTATATCTGTGTACTCTTGTAGTCTATCCTTCCATTGATCTAGAATACCAGTTTGAGAAGTAACAACCATAGATTTAATCTTTAGGTATGACATTACACAAGCGCTGATATATGTCTTACCTTTTCCAGTAGATAATGATATTCCAAACTGAGATTTAGAAAAATTGCCAGCATATTTATCTTTACATAATGCAAACTTCAATGCTTCAACTTGTACATTATCTCTTGGAGCATACTTCATATTGATATTCGTGTGTATTTTCCCATATGGATGAGAATGAACAACTGTAATTGTACAATCATTATCCATAGTAGAAGAGACTTTACGCCTAACATACTCCACATCAATACCTCTCGGTAGATATAATTTCTTATTATCTCTATCGTAATATACACCAACAGGATTAACTCTATGACATACAGGATCATAAACCTGAAACCTTCTTGTCAATGTAGGAAAATCTGCTGGAGTACAGTTATTAATTACAATTGCAGAATTATGTAAAACTATCTTATATTCAATAGCCATAATAAATCCTCATCATATTATAGGGTAGGAGACTATTCTCCTACCCTATAAAGTTGTTTAACTGTAGGTCTTAAATTCATCTGAGACCATGGATTTGTCCACAATATAATCTTGTGGTTTCTCCATGAAATACAAATCGTAAACACTAGGCTTACGCTTCTTTGTAGATAATGGTGATACCAATATCTGACCAACTCGTTGGTACTCTAAGTTAGCCGTTATTGATGGTGAATTGGTCAATGCCGATTGCAGTGTTAATAGAGAATACCCTACATTCTCTTTAGACCAATCAGGAAGATCAAATATGTTTTGATTATCTCTGATTTGGTTTGAAAGTAAAACTTCTAAATGGATAGCTGTAATATTAACACCACCTTCCATATTCGTTGCGATAAGTTCTCTAATAATAGAGTCCTTATTGAATTTAGAAGTGTCTTTCTTCCTATTCAATATATGCTTGGATTTTTCAAGAGTTGCTTGAAGCTCTTTATTTTGGAGCTTCATTGTAAATACAACCTGAATATCTTTAAGAGCATCTAAAGGAATGGTATAAACACCATCTTCTTCTTTAACTCTTTTGGATCTCAGAAGACAGTTCAAATCCTCAGTCAAAAAGATATCGTCATCATTCATCGTATTGAATGTGACTCTATGACCATCTCGATATACGATATCAAAGGATGGTATTGATTCTTCATACGAAAAATCACTATCATCTTCTTCTGCTGAATCCATTTGATTGGAGTCAATAATCATATACATACCAGATGTATCAACAGATTCATCTATAGATATCGTGTTTAAATTGATCTCAAAGATATCATAGAACTCACTACTCCATTTTATTTCTATGATTGACGATTCCAATAGGTGCTTTGCTGATAACAGCATTTGAGTGTAAACGGCAGACAGCAACTCTGCTGCTAATTTACCAGGGTTAATATCTCTATTGATATAATAGAGATCCCCATAGCATCTATGGCATATACCATCTCCACGAGATTTAGAAGCACATGTCATGGGAGATCTAAAATACAAAGTTTTCCCAATTAAATGGAAATCTCTATCCTTATCTAATCGATAATCCGGTCCTTTAGGATTCAGCTTATAGTAACGCTTATCATAGGTTTTTAACCAACTAGCATTCTCTATAAACACTTCAATGAAATTTTTAGTATCGCATACATAATTAACGTCTGGATTAAAATATGTATCAATATTATTGATTTCAAGTATCCTAGCAAAAGCACCGGAGATGCCAATATTTAATTTCGATAATATCTGAGCAGTTCTACCAGACGACGAGTCGATAATAAATGATTCTAAAGTCGAAACACCACCATTCATAAACGAATTGTTTACGATATACGGAAATATTCCACCTTGACCATCTGGTTTAGTACCAATATTTACAGATACCTCTTTAAACTGCTTAGGAGAAATAGCTTCACAGGCTATAAATGAATCTCGTAAGCAATGGTTATTATCTTTGATATATTTAATCTGAGTCTTGGTATAATCCATTCCCACAGATTTAACATTCTCGATAGGAACACCAGAAAAATCTACGTGCATAGACTCATTAAACTCAGGATACTTTTCCATTAAGTCTAATGTATCTTTAAAGTTTAAGGAGTTGCACAAATACATAGAAAATTCTTCTATATATTTGAATTTAGACATAACCTCATCTAAGAGATTATTCAGCTTAATAAAGTCTACACTTTCAATAGATTCTTTAATAAGCATATTAAAATACTCTTTGATACTATTCTTGGTTATAGTTCTAGTATCAAAAATGTATTTGATAGTTACTGGTTTATCTAAATATATTCTAAATAACCAGAAAATTAGATTAAACCAGAAGTCACTAATGACTAACGGTATATAATTACCATCATCTAACGTGGTAATTATTTTGAGGGATTGAACCTCTGGAAGTTCAATCCCGTCTCGCATGATATTTAAAATGCCATTAAAATAATCACTGTAGTTCTGACGGGTAATATCAGATACAGAAATACTTTGTGAACCATTTTGTACTAATGGCACAAACGGGCCATAATTACTGTAATTTGAAATCATCGTTCTCCAACCTCATCGTAACACTGATGTACGATAATGTTTGAAATGAAATAAAAGATAACATATATTATCTTCAATATTATAATATCTGCCTATCTAGAATCTTAGCAAAAAAAAAATAAAAGAGGCTGATGTAGTAACATCAACCTCTTTTATTCTTTTTATTCTAGTCGGATTCGACTTTATTGTATTTTTTATATTCATCTATATACTTTCTAGGTATATAGATAGGAACTTTCACTTGCATTCCTGGATGTAAGTGATGGATATCGATTCCCTCGTTCAGGGTTTCGATATCCCCTTCCCATGTTATTTGATCGATATTGCAATCAACGCCTATATGATTATAGACCCTGAAAATAACATCGTTTAATCCCTCCCCCTGAGAGACCGTCGCAGTCATTGACTTTCCGGTTGGAATAGCCTTCGATTGATATCCGTCATAGAACTTCCAACCGAGTAATACGACCAGAAGAACAGCCGTTATCCAAATGATAATTTTGTCTAATTTTTCATTGTTGGTCAACATTATAAATCACCTTAGATAAAAATGATATAATACTAATATTAGTATTACTCACTATTATAATATCTAATTGAAAAAAATAATAACGTAAATAAAACAGCAAGGGTAAAAACCTTGCTGTTTTATCTTATGAGAATTAGATACTGAATTTTTTATCAGATTGAACATCGTTTGAATTAGCTATTTGAGCATTAACATCGTAGTCAAAGAATTTGTCGTTTTCAGAAATTAATGTAATCTCTTTGACTACAGACAAAGAATCAGGTTCAACCGTAGGTTCAATACATTTCCGTTCAAAGTCATATACGAATTTATCTCCGGTCGAAACATCATCCCTGCTCAAATAGTATTCAATAATAACGTCATATAGAATATTTTTGAGATCCGTAAAGTTTTCTTTGTAATCTCCATCAGTATTTTGTATTTCTGGTAAGAATCCAAATATCATTCTCAATCCTTTGTTATCATCTGGATATTTTTCTACCAATTTCATGATTATATGCTTCCAATCATCCGATACAGATTTTCCATCCATATAAAGATATTTAGATATAAAATCGGTAGCATCTAAATACTCAACAATAGCTACATTGTCAATAGAGCTTATCTTAGCCGGATTGTCTATAACATTTCCATTAGAATCGATTTCATACTCACCATTGTCGTCTCTTATATATGGATCAACATTCACAACCATAGTGTTTAAATCTACATCTCTAATATCTAATGGATTTATTTTCAATCCATTAACAAATAGCATCGTTGTATATTTTGATAAAGGATATCTTGTAGGATAGTTAATTTTGTCTGGAGAATCTTCTAATACTAGAATACCATTTTTAGTTATAGACGGTTCTGCATACTGCTCTTTAATGGGTTCTGGTATATAGAATACATCAACAACATCATCTTCATCCAATACTGTCGCAATATATAGTACCAATTTATCAAATGGCCTGTCTTGATTCATGATCGTAATCAGAAATTCGTTTATATCTATCTTTCTTCCGTTGATAAAAATCATATATTGATTTTTATCGTGACAATAATTGAATTGGGTCGGAAGAATAAATTTCGATTCTCCGGGAAGATCTTTATATCTAAAATATCTGAATTGCCGTTTTGGTACAACAGACAACTGTCGTCCATAATAACCATCTTCTGTAAATGTGATGGTATAATTAGAGTTATTATCTACTTGATATGTGAAATCAACAATATATTGATTTCTTTTATCTTCGGAAGATTCGATTGGATATGTCGGGTTTACACATACATCCGACATTAAATAACAGTCTTCAAGATTATACTCTGGATGGATGTATACAGGAATATCTTTGTTTGGAATGGTAATATTGAGAACATTATTATTGCACTCGGTATATATAATAATCTCAATGTGATCATCATCTTTCATATTAAAGACGGGGATATTTATTGTGTTATTCGTATAAGAAATATCCAAACTATATTCGTATATCTTATGATTAACGAATACCATTACCACATCTTCTATTAATTCACTATGTTTTCTAGAAAAGTGTACATACCCTTTTTTGTCAGAAAGAGAGATAAACTCCTTTCCAGTATATGTCAATGATTTGATTTTAGAATTTTGTATAAAAGTATCTTTCCATAGAGCAAAATCATACTTTGTTATATATGATACTGCAGATATAATATTATCATCGTAAGACTTATCAATCGTATGATCGAAATCAAATCTTGTTATAAGTGGTTTTATAATATCTTTCCAGATATTGTCAGATGATTCCTGAGGAGATTCTGTTAATAATTTAATGATACTCTTCTTATCTAAATCTTCATGCTTACTGTATAGATATGAACTAGAAGTATTAGATTGTAGATTATACATCAATATAGCCCATCGCACATTTGACGATTGGTTAATAACTTTAAACAATCCATATGAGCTATTATATATATCGATAACTTTATTGGAAGTATCTTCATGATAGAATTTGCCACTATCATCAAATAGTAGTATATTATCTAATGTTGGTATATATCCATCCTGTAGATTAGTAAACTGTAAAGTATCTTGATTCTTATATAGATCAATCTTTTGATAATAAATATTATCATCTAAAATTTCTAGCCTTACTAGAATATCAGAAAAATCAGGAATGTCTAACAAATGTCCATTTGTATCAAAATAAAATCCTTTGATATTACTGTCTAGAAGAATATTTTTATCTTCTCCATATCGTATTAAGCCATAATGTATTGGGAATACTACAATATTCGCATGTATAGATGTATCCGGCAATATTTCACTGATTTTTAGATATGTATATGTATAGTCACGGATAACAGTAATCTGGCTCCACTTGATAACTATACCATCTATAAACATTAAGAATGGCCATACTTGCCCATTCTTGATTAGATTTTCTAACGGCTCAGTAAACGTTGTATTTTGTAAATAGTTATCATAACACCATGGAAGTTCATCAACAGCATATATGTGTGTATCATCCTCCCATAATGTATATCTATAGCCCTCATACCAATACTCTAGTCTATAATCTAGGTATAAGGACTTAGTCATTGGGCAAATTTCTTTTTGGATATTTGTAATTCTAGAATATGTGTTATACCTTAACTCTTCGATCTTATCGATAAATTGTTGATTATCCATTAAGAATTTTCGGCTCCTATTCTCAACAATTCAGTTGTAAATTGGGTAACGACTTTAGATTTAGCCACCTTTTCAATAGTCACTTGTTGATTTAAATATGCACCGTTAAAACAATCCGTTAGCATCTGAGCAAAGGGGACAAAGCACTCTAATCCAAAAATTGTTCCTGGCCCGAATCCGTAAGCCCATTGTTGAACAACAGCGTCTGTAGTCAATTGTATTTTGTTTTTAGGAACAGTTCCGGTATGATCTTCTTTCTGATCCAGAAATACTTCAGCGAATTTAACAATATACTTTTTCAAATCACAATTTATTGGATCTAATATAAATCCAAATGATGTATGAAGATAATCACACGTTCTCTGTTCTTTAATACCAGATATAAGCTTTGCTACATGCATTACACCATCACTATTTTCCAGTCCTAAAACGCATACCTGATAATACTCTGATAATGCAAAGATCATCCGTTGCTTATTATCATTATAAGAGATAGGTATCTTCAAGTATCCGAGAGTATATAGCATCAGATCTGCAAATGCAGAAGCTCCTAATCTGACAATAACACTATTGTTTGTGATGGCTTTCGGATTATTATAATACACTACATATATCATAGCTGCTGTTAAATATGAAATCAATGTGCTAATTTTTTTGCATACATATTCACCATTTTCATATTTAATGACATCAGCACAATCAATAAACACTTTTCTATTATTGCTGTCTTTAGGATCCTTAACGTAAATAACCTTAAATACTCTAGTGACTCCTTTTGGAGATAACATCAATACAACTTTATTACTCATCAACACTTTATGAATAATCAGTTGAGATTGCTTTTTTACAGAATAATTTATATCAGCAAATCCTTGAGAAGATTTATCTACGCGTTCAGCGCTCATAAGATATGAGAAAAGTTGCTTACTATAATCAATAGACTTATATAAATAAGAATCAGATATTTTTTTCATAATAACCTCTATATCAAAATATTTATAGGGATGTTTTTCTAGCAAATTATTGCGCTACTAGGATACCTAGTAGCGCAATTACTTATTTTGTATCCATATCAATTACGAGCGTTCTATCACTTACTGACACATTAGCTCTAGAGTAACCAATTTCCATACTAATATACATCTGATCAAACCAAACAGATGCATTTGTATCTGGAAGTACATTGATTTCTACATATAAAGCTGAACTAATCTTGGCCGTTCCAATATAATCAATGAGGTGAGGAATCGTAATATATTCATTCGATACAATAAATTGATCACCTGTTATGATATTAGTATCTAATAGAGTATCTTGTGGAGTAGATTGACTTAAGTCTCTAAAATAATACTTAACTTCTAAGATGCCTATAGTACCAGTAGATATATTACTTTTAATTCTAGGCCCAACAACAATTCCACCAAAGCTTAAATCGTAAAAACTTCCCTTATATAAGCATTTTTTCTCTGTGGTAGATGTAAGCATAATAGATTCACCATCATTAGCATTTAAATCTACCACATATTGGCCATCTGTATACGGATCGGCACCAGGTTCAGAAGATGCCTTATTTGATATAACACCAGATGTCGTTGAAGAAGCTGACGAAGGATAATAAATATTCCCTTTCCAGTCTTCTATTCTAATATGTCTTTTTTCTAACTTAGCCATTTTGTAATATCTCCCTGTTAAATTAATGAAACCAGTGTATCATCACGTACTATACACGAATCATTAGCATATAATACAAATTCTTCAGCATAGGCCGATGTACCCGATAAATCTAATCGATCATCATACAATCCATATATTTCAATGGGATTTGTATACACTCCAGGATCTAAACGTATAATATCACCTTTAGAAATACGTAACGGTTTGGTATGAGTATGATAATCCATAGTTCCGATAATCTTTTCTCCGTTCACCCATGCTGTTTTATTAATTAGTATATCGTCTGGGGTTGCTGTTGCTTCTTGCTTAACATTGTCGATATTTAATGTTCCTACTTTACGTTCTCCATTAACCCAAAAAATTTTGTTATTAGCCACCATCTCTTCTGTAGCATTACCATATGTATATTCCCGTAAATCGCCAGTATACACGATACCAGTTCCATCGTGGTATCCTTTAGGAATAACATATTTATTCTTATTTAGTAACGGATCAATTTTAAACTTATCAGATACATTATTAGGCATTGTTCCGATAAAATATTCATTCTTATTAATATCTTTGAACATCACGCCGTCTTTCACATTGTTTTGATTTGCAGCGTTTTCATATTTCTTTTGAACTTCATATCCATTATCGGCTATAGACGAATCATAAAATATCTTTTTCATAAGAACCACCTTTAGTTTTTAATATGATGTGAAAACGGCTGGAGTTCAACTTCATAATAATTTCAATGGGAGGATAATAATATGCCATTTACAGATACTACCAAATTGGTAGAAGTGGTTATTGCAACGGATACAACATTAGATGCTAGTAGTCAGGATGTTCTATCTGGGAAAAAATTCATAGGAAAAAATAAAATTCCAGATACAGGATCTATACCAGTCAATGATAAAAGGGATAATATTCAAATTTCCAGTGGAGAAAGTGTTAATGTGCCATATGGATACAACCCATCCGATTATATAATAAGCTCGAAAAAACTGTTAGAAGAAACCCCCGCTACAGCCGTGTCTAAAGATGTATTAGATGGTAAAACATGCTGGGTAAATGGAGTTGAAATCATAGGAACAATGCCTAATAACAACGCGCAAAAAGTGCGCGTTGATTGTGACGAATTATATACTATCCCAGAAGGTTATCATAATGGAGAAGGAACTGTTACCGGAAACAGTTTAGCTTCACAAACTGTAGCTACTGCTACATCAGATGATATTCTTAATGATAAAACGGCATATGTGAATGGTGAAGAATTAACTGGAACTATGCCGAACAATGGTCATGCTGATATTATCATTTTACCAAGTGAGACAACTACAATTACAAAGGGATATCATGATGGAACAGGAACAGTATCTGTTAATAGCACAGCTACAGCTCTATCGGAAGAGTTAGTGAATGGAAAAACTGCATGGGTTAATGGAGAACAAATAACAGGATCGTTACCTGTTATCCCTGATGAGCAAATTACATTGCCAATCAACGGCACATATACAATCCCGAAAGGATATCATTTAGGCGGAGGAACGGTTACTCAGAATATTACAAGTCAAGAGGGAATAATTGTAACACCATCAAAAGATCCACAAATATTAAATGTAAATGGTAAAGTAATGATGGGAGATATTACTGTATCCGGAGTTGATGCATATATCTATTCAGATGATGATTCTGTCGTAAAGGATTTTGATGGAAACAATATCAGAAATATAAGCATAGAGAATGGTAAAGAATACACGTTTTATATTTTCCAAGACAATTGGCATGATAATAACACAGATAATATATATCATATGGTATTACTTAATGATGGAGAAAATGAATTTTTTCAGCTATCATCCATAATCAAGTATAATCATGAGTCAAAGGTAATGTCATCGCCCTTCATATCAGTAGCAAATTATATTTCAAATATAACGATCAGTGGTGGATATAATACAGAGAAAAATTGTCAGGAAATTAAAATAATAATGACAGCAAAGGTAAATACATTTTTATCATTATACAACACATCTAGTCGACGTAAATATGTATAGGAGAAAAAAATATGGCAAAAAAGACTCCTAAAAAATATCTGATTAAAGATCAGGTTATTCTTGATGAGATATATACTCTCGTAAAACCAACTTTTGATACAAAAAAGTTAAAACTTTGTATTGAAAAATTTGTTCATAAGAATCATGATTCTTTATATGATTATGCTCCTGTAGATAGAATATATTGGAAAGAAAGTGATGTTAGTGACTTTTTTACAGCAACCAAGATAGATATGAAAGAAGTAACAGAAATTCTTCCATCATTATACTATTGGAAACAAGATGAATTACAGGCGTGTAAAGATGAATTTAGTTTAACTTGTTTAATGTGTCTTCGGTATTTACTTAAAGAAGATTCTCATAATAAATCTCTCATTGAATTAACAGCCATCTATCTAGCTTTCTCTGGTAAATTTTATGCTTCTTGCCATTATGACTTATGGAAGCAATACACCCCAAAGAGAGAAGTAATGGACTATGTTGTAAATTATATGCTATCTAATAAATTCGATTTAGTCCGAACCCAATCTGTCTGGGGGGCTGTAAAGAATTTAACTATGACATGGTTAGATAGCTATAAAAAAGAATTAATGGGAGATATTACAGATGAACGATTAGTTTATCTTATTCACCAATTGAGAAATAGAATCCATGCATTCTTAAAGAATATTGCTAATAAATATTACGAAGCCTATAATAATAAATTGTATATTAATGCAGAATCTGATAGTTATGACCAAGAAAATTTCCGTATAGCCAATAATAATGCAACTATTATATCTAACATAACAGAAAATACAATGATATATATGACCACCAATAAAGTTAATATATCTATTTGCCATATGTCAGCATCAACAGGCGTTGATCCTAATGATATCAAAAATATCATCGAGACAATATTGAGTGACAATAAGAAAATAGATGACTTGAGGTTTGTAATCAATATACTACTTTCCGATTTCTGTAATAAATATCCAGATGAAGAAAATATAACTGGGCCTAGGTTTATTGCATATAGCATTGCTCCAAAACCAAATACAAAAGATAAAAATTTAATCTCATTAAAGAATATCATTCTTGGCTGGCTAAATACAAACGAACGATATCGAAGAATCAAAACTCCAGCTACAAAGAATAACTACTACAAATCTTTACTTAGCTATATCGCTATTAGTGTAAATATGGCAAACAAAGAGAAAGGATAATACAAATGAAACCAATCCCTCCAAAAATAAGAGCTAAATGTGAAGAGTTAATCTACAAAACGTTTGATGCCATTGATCCTACTGGTGCCAATACTCAATATTATCAGCAGTTATTCTCAAAGATGTCTAATGAGCAATTTACCAAATTGATATCTGGAAGATTACCGTTTAGATATCAATCCGCACCATTCGAAAACGAACCAAAGATGAAAGATATCTTTAATGCGTTCAAAGTATTAGATAAACCATTAATCGAAGTTGTTAAATTGCCTTATTTAGCTACCGATGATAATGATAATCCAATCGAATCAAAAGAATGTTTAGTTGGATATCTTAATATCAAAAGATTAAAACAAATGGTCACAAAGAAAAACAATACCGCATTAGAAATTTCTCAAAGAGAAATGAAGTTAACAGGACGATTACAGGGTCATGATAAAGGCGGCATTGAAGGCAACAAAGAATTTGAAGGAGCTATGGCTCTTGGGTTGGAGAATACAACAGCCGAGTATGCTCGTGTTAAAGCTGCAAGTATGAAGGCAAAAGCCGAAGCTTATAATATGATCAATACAACTGGACAAGTTAGTTTTAATGATATTGATACCGATAGAACAGATAGTATTCCAAAAAATGCTATGAACGTATACTTAATCGGTGCCAATCTTCATAGTAATCTAATAGATGAAGAGTATTATAATCCGAAAACTCTTGAAGGAAGAGCAAAAAGAATCAAGAGAGATTACGAATAAAATAATACCAGTAGAGGTTTTTCCTCTACTGGTATATTAACATTTGTGCTATATGGCAGTTATTATATTTGATTATGATTGGAGAAAATGATGAGCCATTCTATATAATCGTAAGAGACCATTTAATATGATGTTATATTTCTTGACTTTAAATCTTTGAGCAATAGTCTAATGAGATCCACCCAGCTCCACTCTTAAGTTTGCCCCAAGCCGAACTACCTTGACCACTACTTTCTTGAACAATTGTATAGGTTCCAGGAGTAATATATCCATTACTAGGATAATTAGTACCAGGGCCTTGTCTTATATTTAAATCTTTAGCGATAACTCTTACGGTGTAAGTATCACTTTTTACCGTAGAATTATCATTTTTTCCAACTAATCTCTGATTTACTAATTTGGCAATTTCACTATGCCTAGAGTACAAATATTCACCAGGACAATCTTTATTAGCAAACCACCTATGAACAGTCATATTTTGCTTATCTACTTGACCAATGAGATTTTTATCAGCTTTCCATAACAATTTAGGAATATTATTCCGTTTACAAATATCTACCAATAAATCGATCAAAGTGTCATATGCAGCTTTTCTAACTGTATACGGATGAGAAGTATCAGATGCAACTTCGATAGTTATAGCTCTATTATCGTTTTCTCTACTAGAACTACACCACGATCTATCTTTTTCTTCTACATACATTCCAACTTTTCCATCATAGCTTATTCCATAATTACAGGATGCTTGTGTTGATGGGGAAGAAAAAATACTTCCTAAGGTTTCTAAACTACATTGACCAACAACGCAATGGATTGTTATTGTATCAATCTTATGATTTCTAGGACTTGTTTTATTTGGAGATATTTTAGTGTATGATACTAATGGAGAATTACTCATAATAAGCACCTCTTCTGATAGTTTTTATTAGAAATGTTTTTTCATATATCCCACATTATATTAATGATTTACAAATCTGTCAAAAAAGGAGACGATCTTAATGTCTAAAACAGTTATCTTATCTAATGGATTTGAATTTGAGTGCTTTGAATCTCCTTATGATCATCAGTCGAAAAATACAAAGCTAGGTAATGTGATCGAGATTAAGTTCAAACCTGGAAGTCATACTGTTGAAGAACTTCTTGATATCTGGAAAGGCAACGAGCTTATTACCGTCAAAGAAGGTGAAGATACATATCCTCTTCAGAAGTATGCAACCTGTGTATCTATTACATATACCCCTGAATATGTAGTTGGCAAGAAATATGTATGCCCAGAATGCGGAGAACAAGTGGAGTCCTATGCTACATATTGTGAAAAATGTGAAGCTAGCTTTGGGTTATGTAAATCTGAAGATATTTTAGATAAGATCTGTACTGTTCAACTTTCATTACCTAACGAATCTGATAGATTGGCAGATCTGGAAGCTACAATCGAAAATCTTATCGAAAGTATGCTTTTATAGGAGGATTAAAATAATGTATAACACTCTTCTTAGAATGTGGAAGAAAGGTAAGCTTACTGAAGCTCAGCTTAGTAAAGCTGTCGAAAAAGGCTGGATCTCTAAAACTCAGCAAGATATGATTTTAACTCACCCTCACAATTAAAAAAAATAAATAGACGATAGGTTTTAGCCTATCGTCTATTATCTTATCGAATTTCGACACTGACAATATTATCGTGCCGGGTGTTGATTAGTTTTACACCTTTACTAATAGAACTAGATAAAGGTATATCGCTAACAGGAATATTAATCAAACCGTTACTTGTCAATATGCTAATAACATTGCTATCATTAGCTCCAAATAACGATTTGATTTTATCACCACAAGATAAATCTATAACTTTACTGCCAGCTTTATTTCGCTGACTTCTCTCAAACCCATTTGCTACAAATTTATTGAATTTACCATTCTCGGTTACTACAATGATATATTGAGTTGGATTGCTTGGATCTAAATGGATAATACTCATACCCTCTAGATTACCATGTTGTCCTCCCATTCCTAATGTACCAATAGTATTTCTCTTCAATAAATTTATATCAACAGATGATAGCCGTAAAGCTCTAGTATCAGAATAAATGACAACATCAGCTTCATCAGAAACAAGTTGAAGACTAACAATATCATCATCCTGAACTATTTTAGAATAGATTATACCAGATGGTGGAACATTTAAGAAGTCACATATATCAAGCTTCTTAATCATATTATTTTTAGATAAGATAGCTAGATATACACTCTTTTTCAATACAGATAGTTGTTGGATATAAGGCTCATACATAACAGATATGATATTAGCCGTCAATCCTTTGATAACAGATTTTACATCTATGCCAATATCAGTCTTAGATGTCAGTGGAATTTTATGAACTGGAAGTTTAAAAACTCTACCTTTATTATCAAACAATAGAAGATTCTCAATATTATTCACAACTTGAATAAATTTTGGTCTATCACCTTTGAGAATATTGACAGATAAATTTTCTCCACTTAGTTTTCTAATGAAGTTATTCTCGGTTATAACAATCGTAAAAATTCCATCAGGGACATTTCCAATATTGTCTACTTTAATAACTTTACATATTCTAGGTGAAGAGTATTTATTTCTAATCGATATCAATTCCTCTCTAACATCTTGCAATACCAAATCAGTATTAGATATTCTATCTTCTAACAATACCTCTTTGGCAGTTAATTCATCAAATTCAGATTTGTACTTATCTAGATATCCTCTAGACAATTGCTTAATTTGAGCATTGATAATGTATTCAGCTTGAATATCGGTTAGCTTATATTTACCAATCAGAAATTCAACAAGTTCTTTATCTGAATTAGTTTTCCTATCCTTGATAAGATTTATAATCTTATCAATATCTTGAGAGCCAACAATCTTAATGAACGCATCTAGTTTATGTAGCCTGGTAGAGATTACATAATGTTTAGCTGCATACTCCTTAATCTTATTATTAGTAGTAAACTCAATAAATAGATTAAGATACTCTTTATAAGATAATCGTACTAATTCTGTACCCAAAACAATCTCTAAGTTTACTCGAAAAGATTGTTCACATGGGGTGTACTTATAAAGCGATTCTTTGATAAATTCAACGTTTGAACCTTTCTTAAGTTTAATTACAATACGAATACCATAATCATTCTTAGACTCATCATTGATATCAACAATCACGTCTTTTAGACACTCTTCTATCTTCTCAACTACAGTATTTGTACCATATGTAGGAAGAGATGTAATGACTAAAATTGGATAATCGTTTTTATCATAGAATGAATCAATAGTTGCTCTAGCTCGATATGTACCGTAACCCTTATTACAGATATTTTTCCAATCGGTATCAATAATATTACATGGTAAACAATGATCTGGAATCAGAATAACTTCTGCGGATGGATTATCGATCAATCTGAGTGTAGCATCTATTACTTCTCTCATATTATGAGTAGGAAGATCTGCTTTGATACCTGTTCCAATACCACCAAGAATACCATTAATTAGTAATAACGGTACTTTAACCGGTAAGTATTGCGGTTCTAAATGTTTATTATCATATGTAGGATTCCAATCAACAACCTCATTATTCGTTACCAATGCCCCACATACGCATTCTAATCCAAATGGACTAAGATAACACTCAGTATATCTAGATGCAGATGGTCCTTCTCCAGATACTGTTCCAAATGATCCTTGACCAATAATCATCGGTTGTTTTACTTCAAACCAATTAATCATTGTCTTGAATGTTGGATAAGTACCACTATGAGGATGGTACTTTTTCATTACAGTACCTTCAACCGCTGCAGATTTGACTTTAGACGAAGAAGATATCGCCTTTTCATCATTCATCAATGCATACAATATGCGTCTTGCCACCGGTTTTAAGCCATCTCTAGCATCCGGTAGAGCCCTGACCAAATTAGTTGCCACGGTATATAATGCCAGATCTGTTATATATTGATCGTGAGCAATATGTTTCAAAATTTTCTCTGCCATCTTAATCCTCACTCACTATTGTAGTATAATTCGGTTAATGATTCTATTGGAAGTGGCATTTCCAATATTATCTTTAATGAATGTCTTAAAGACATTGTTGTTATAGATAAAGATCCCGCCGTTATGATAACTATGTACCATATTACGATTGAAGATAGTATTACAAAAATTTGTATTATGCAACATTGAGCATATATCATCAAACTCTGCAAGCGAATAACTATCACTCAAGCATTCTGAAAAAACATATGAAGACGATTCGGTTATAATAAATTTATTGTAACCAAATCTATGCACATACTCGGATAAAACATCAACAATGTTACGGTTAGGATTAGGAACAATTTTATCTATATAATGAATATCGTTCCTGAAAGCTTTTAAATGACCATAGATATCCACAGATAAACTGCGGATAAATACTCCAGCGTCATAGATGTTTCTTGTATCTACATGGATACAAACTTTACCATTCTTCAAATTAATGTTCATCGATGCCTCACTTTATAAAGTAAGACGATGAGTCAATATAACTCATCGTCTTATTGGTTTACAATCCTATTAAATCTGCTCTATCAACAATACCAATCTTATGTAGAATCAATTTCTTATTAGAGTCATATTGCCTAATGATTCTAATAGATTCATCAATATCATTGACTGTATATTGAATTAGTGTTCTAGTATTTGGATTCATCGTACTTTCGGCTAATTGATTAGCATCCATTTCACCCAGTCCTTTAAATCGGGACATAGATGTAGATATGGTCATAGCCATAGAAACTAAATCATACAATCCAATTTTATTTCCATTGACAATAAATTCCATATGATTGTTAGTGATAGCCCTCTTAATAGGTTCAATTAGTAATTTACACTCTTGGATAAACCTATCGTTATAAAATAACGTTTCGATTCTTCCATTAATTAACCCTTTAATCTTAATTGTATCGGGATTCATCTTTACAACAGAATCTCTTGTCATAAATCTAAATTCCTTAACAATCTGTCTTCTAAGAGTTTCTAACGAGCTTCCTTTAATATAAGACGACAATACTATTTCTAATAGAACAGAGTTTAGCTTGTATCTTTCAGAAATAGTCGCAAAATCATATATGTAATCAGAATTTTCAATTAGAATCCTAGAGAAGGTCGATGGATCTATAGGTTTGCCTTTAATGTCTAACACAGAGTTCTTCTTATAAAACTCCTTTTGCATGTACTTTACAAAATCTACCCTTTCAGCAAAGTATTGCATTTTATTTCGTCCAACAGGAACACCATATAATGGCGGAACAGCTTTAAAAACTTTTCCAGATTCAACTAATCCAGGAAACATCTTTAAGCACATTAGTAAAAGAAGGTCTGCTATATGAGACCCATCACTATCTGCATCTGTCATGAAAATAATTTTCGAAAATTTGACTTTGGATATATCAAACTTCTTTCCATAACCTGCTCCAAGAATCTGAACAATACCCATTATCTCAGCATTATCAGCAATCTTCTGAGGGGTAGCTTGAAAGACGTTTAGGATCTTTCCTCTAATTGGAAATATTCCTTGGGTTTCAACGTTTCTAGCAGATCTAGCAGAACCACATGCAGAATCACCTTCAACAATGAATAATTCTAATTCTTTAGAATTTTTATTAGAAGGCTTTACGTATTTCTGTGGAAGTCCAGATGAAACAGATGTAGCATATTTGGCAGTAACTTTAACTTTTTCAGTATCTACTTTAATTCTCATTAAAGCGATATCTTTTATGAATTTACATACCTTCAATAGATCCTGAGGTTTAGACTTAGACCATTTGTCTAGAGATTCCATTATTGCATCTTTAGCAAATGGTTTATAATCTTGATTACTCATAACCTCTTTGGCTTGTCCAGTAAATTCTGGTTCTAAATGCCAAGCCGAAATCATAATCTTCAAGCTACATTTTATATCTGCTGGCATAATTTTGATCTTAGATTTCTCACGATCCGTCAAATAGATTTTATTCATATAATTAGAGAACCAAGATGTGATTCCTAATAATACACCACTAACATGGCTATTTAACGGAACAGTGCTGGTTGGACACATATTAGCATATGCTACAATATCTTCGCCACCAAGATCCTGCTGATCAAATGTGAAACTTGCTTCAAGCTTCATATATCCAGTATCTTTATAGACCAATATAGGTGGAATAAGCATATTAGAGCATCGCTCTAATATATTAGTAGATATTCCATTCTCATTAACCATTGATTCATGATACTGTTTACCATATTTATTGATAGATGTATAATCTATTTTACTTCCAATTGGAAGTAAAGACAATGTGTCTTTCACCAGAGTATATACTCTATCTGGGTCTAATGGGGTTTCTCCAAGAATACTATGATCTGGTTCAAATTCTATTCTTGTTCCTTGGATATGTTCTGGATTTGGGATTAACTCGTCGACTTGTACAACACCTTTTGCAAACAAAATATGTTTACACTTACCGTCATATCTATATGATTTTACATCGAAATATTCCGATAAGGCGTTTGTTGCCTTTGCACCAATTCCATTCAATCCAGCAGAATAATCACCAGGTCGTTTTTCTTTTAAATTCTTCCCAGTATGAGACAATGTATAGATATTTATAATCGAATCAAACGGGATTCCTAGACCATTATCAGATACAATAAATTTGTATGTGCGCTCATCATACATAACAGAAATAAAATTACATGGTGATTTATCATACAATAACTGGTCAACGGAATTTTGAAAGATTTCCCTAAACATGGTGAGTAATCCATGTTCATTTAATGCACCAATATACATGGTGCTTCTAGCTCTTAGTTGATTGATAGTACCTTCAATATGGGTAATATCATCCTTATATTTATCGATAGCTTGTTTTTGCTCATCAGTAAGATTCATCGGTCAATACACCTTTCTAGTGCTACTATACTTAATGCATAGATAACATCGCTTATTTAAAAAATGGAAAATTTCTTAGTACCAAAAAAGGATTAATAAGGAGTTATCTTTAATTAAAAAAATAAAAATAGGTAGAGAGATGCTTAATCTCTCTACCTAAGTTTATGTTACTTCTTAAAGGCCGTATTAACCTTTACGGGCTGCTGAGCTTCTGTTTGTTTAGTATCTTGTGGACCAATTGCAGAGGCACTAGCAATGACTTGACCCTGTTGCTGTGGCTGTTGATAAGGCTGCATAGGAGCATTAGCAACTTGACCATACATAGGATTAGCTTGAGGCTGTGGCTGATAATAACCAAAACCTTGTTGAGGAACGCCGAATACCTGAGGCTGAGGATAACCAATACCGGTTATTGAACTAAACATTGCCGGAGACATTGCAGAATTGGAATAAGTGTTATTTATATCCAAACTGTTTGCTGAAGCTAATTTATCCAAATTATTCATAGCTACAGTGTAGAGTAAAGGAACCTTCTTTAATAAAGGAATCATCGTAAAGAAGTCTCTTGCACTCTCAGGGCAATTGCCATAACTTAATTTGGCAATTTCTAACACATCACAAACTATATTAACAGCTTTTACCAGGTCCTGATGATTAACGCCATCCATGTGGAATTTGGCTCCACAAATAGTGCACATACAGCATCCATCATTAGCAGGCACGGTAGCCATGTTACCATTCCTGTCAACATGGTTGCAATTTGCACGAACACGATCTTCTTCGGAAATTGTCAGATTAATGTCTGGCACATTTTTCCTCAGAAAAGCTTCTTGCTCTGGGGTCAACCAGCTAGTTATCTTCGTAGTATTACAAGACGGTTGAGGCTGACCAATACCCTGTGGGTTACAATTTAAGCTCATAAACATTCTCCTTGAAATAATCCGATAAATCGGACCAATGTTAAATAAAAAGTATGATATAGAATATCATACTCTATTATCACTACTATAATATATGCTTGATTTTTATTTTAATCATGCATAATTTGTATAGTAATGTTTTACAGTAAATCATCCTTAACTTTTTTGGGAACACCGTTTCTTTCTGTTGATATGATGGACCCATTAAACGTACCATATGGACCGCCATATTCAGTATTCTCATTATGTCCGCGAACAGAATAAGCTTTCCTAACGGTGCTAGATTCGATTTCTTTCATAATCTCATCTTTCGATTTAGCAGTTCCGATAGGGGTCATATTGTTCAATAAATTATGTATGTCTTTAGTATCATTTGTACTAAAAACTTTTACATAATTTATTGTCTCATATGGCATGCAGGTAACCACAAATGGTGATGTGGTTTGTGCGACAACATTAAAGTTGTACGTGCCATCCATCGTATTGGTTTTTACTTCAACGAGGAAATTATCCTCATCAAATAACCAGTGGCCATCCAAGTTACCAAAGAATGTTTCACCTTGGTCGGATCCACCTATGACCACTGGTCTGTCTTTGTATTCTTCAAGTTTCTTTAGACAATCTGCCTTTTGCATATTTCCTCCTTTTAATAACGCACCCTGAGAGATCTCTTGTGAACATTAAGCTCACCAGATACTCCGCAGAGTATAATAGCGTTATTAGTATATTTGGCTTGAGCCAATCTATTATACAGAACACCGTATATATAGATGTCCTGTTCGACAATAAATTTGGCTTGATCCAAATTATTTCCAACCCCAATAGGAATTGGAGTATTATATGCGCATCCAATCGCATATTGGAGTGCATAACTTATTGCCAATTTATTATGGCAATAAGATAAAAGGGTATCTATCACAGATGGCTGTAATAGATATTTCCCTTGTTGGACGTAGTCGATTCTACTATATATTATATCATCGATTATACGTCCAACCCCCCTATTAACCTCATCGGCAGTGAGTTTGCCGGAGAAGATATAATCTTCTCCACGTTGGTCCACCAATCGGGTAAACCAATTGTAGACCTTAAATTTCGGCTTTGGAAATTGAATACCGTCAGATCCCAGAGCTTCAACTGGC
>OQWE01000008.1_pt1 | contig 57665 bp, 58 predicted proteins | sample 1691591 | NCBI WGS metagenome assembly OQWE01 (sample SAMN03418265, study PRJEB22391) | human gut metagenome | biome: human-gut; feature: organic feature; material: feces | host: Homo sapiens | place: Tanzania | collected 2013-01
CTCGAGACATAGCTTCGATAACGAACGAAGTTATTTAAGTTGTTGAATGAAAGCTACTTGCAGCATCGCTTTGCCTATAATTCTAAATTTTAGCACTAATCTATGTTTTTTCTTGCTTAAATTAAGAAAATCTACTACAAAGCCTATAAAAGGCTTGCAATCTCACCTTATCTTCGTTGTATTGCTATTCAGTTTGTGGGATTTTTCCATGATTCCAGTATTCCACATACTGTTTTATCTCTTATATCATTAATTCAAATGGAAAAAATGATATTGAAAATTTGCACAGCATAAATGTTTTTAGTAAATTTGCATTTAGATAGAGGGTCTTAGATGACGCAAACTACGAAATCAAGGCCTTCGTAATCTACTATACATATTTATATATAATAATAACCTAAAAACATTATTGAACAATGTCTGATAACAAGAACCCACAGGCTGGACAGCAGTTCCAGCTCGAACTTAAGCCAGAAGTAGCTTCTGGTGTTTATTCAAACCTCGCACTCATCTCTCATTCTCATAGCGATTTCATCCTCGACTTCGCACGCATCCTTCCTGGTATGCCTAAGCCTGAGGTTTGCTCTCGCGTCATCCTTGCTCCTGAGCATGCAAAGCGTCTCTTGGCAGCTCTTCAGGAAAATGTATTGAAGTATGAGAAGGAATTCTGTCCTATCGAAATCCCTCAGATGCAGCAGCCAGACGCTGCTGGTCGCACTATCGCTCCTTTCGGAAGCGGTGAGGCTTAAAGATATTACTTTTTATCCAATGGCAGATGAGGCACTCTCATCTTGCTGAATAAATAATGATAGCATATGTTAGTGAGTAACTAAAATATGCTATCATTTGTTATATTACGTTAAATATTTCTTTCTGCTAAATCTTTTTTGTCTTTATATATATGTATTTTAGCAAAAAGTTTGTACCTTTGCAGGCACGAAAACAGGTACAATCATGATACATTCGCTACACGGGGGAGTTTGCAGTTGTAAAAAGAGTTGCTCTTTCGTCGGTTATTTGTTTGAAATGTAGAAAGCGACTTTCCGGTCTCGGGAGGTCGTTTTTTTTGTGATGTTTTCGCCCAAGAAAATGAGTATATAATCATAAGGTATAAAAACAATAACATTATGGCAGACTTAAAAGGTAAGAATCTTATTTCAATCACGGATTACACCAAAGAGGAGTATATTCAAATCCTTGATTTGGCAGAAGAATTCGAGAAAAATCCCAAACAGCCGGTTTTGAGCGACAAGGTTGTGGCGTCGATTTTCTTTGAACCATCGACGAGAACGCGTTTGAGTTTTGAAAGTGCCGCAAATATGTTGGGAGCAAGGGTAATCGGTTTCAGTAATCCTGCTGCAACAAGTTTGCAAAAGGGAGAAAGTTTGCATGATACAATACAAATGGTGAGCAGTTATTCCGACCTTATCGTCATGAGGCATCCTCGCGACGGGGCTTCGCGTTATGCTTCCGAGGTGGCAAGCGTTCCGGTTATCAATGCCGGCGATGGTGCGAACCAACACCCTACGCAATGTATGCTTGACCTTTATTCCATACGTAAAACGCAGGGAGGTTTGGATAATTTGCATATAACCATGGTCGGAGATTTGAAATACGGCAGGACGGTGCATTCTCTCGTTCAGGCAATGTGCAATTTCAATGCCACATTCCATTTTGTGTCTCCTGTGGAGTTGCAAATGCCTCCGGCAGTCAAGATGCACATTAAGAAAAAGGGCTTGAAGTATTATGAATATACCGATTTGGAAGATGTGATACCGTTTTCCGACATTATATATATGACAAGAATACAGCGGGAACGCTTTTCCGACCCATTGGAATACGAAAGAGTGAAGGATTGTTACATATTGGAAGCTGCCACTTTGCAAGGTTGTAAACCTACAATGAAGGTTCTGCACCCGCTTCCGAGAGTTAACGAAATAGCAATGGACGTTGACGTAACTCCTCATGCTTATTACTTCCAACAAGCTCAGAACGGAGTTTATGTAAGGCAAGCTCTTATGGCTGCAATATTGGGAGCAAAATAGCATTCTGAAACAGCCGTGAATGAAACGGCTTTTGAGAAAAACGAATCGAAGAAAGAAAAAATCGAAACGGTGTTTGGCTGTGGCGAAACGCCGAAAGAAAAAGAAGAAGAAAGATGACACAGAACAGCAAAAAGGAATTAGTTGTATCCGCAATAGAAAACGGAACGGTGATAGACCACATACCGGCAGGGGAAGTATATAAGGTAGTCAAGATATTGAACCTTGATATGTACGAAGACGAGGTACTTATAGGCACCAACCTTTCGAGCAAGAAGTATGGCAAGAAAGGCATAATCAAAGTGAAGAATAAATTCTTTGAAGAAACGGAAGTGAACAAGGTGGCTTTGATTGCACCTAACGCAACCTTGATTGTGATAAGGGATTACGAGGTTGTGGAGAAGAGAAGTCTCGAAATACCGGATACGGTTCGCCGCATAGTGAAATGTATCAACCCTAACTGCATAACCAATATTGAAGACAATATAGAAACAAACTTCAAAGTGGTAGAAAAATCCCCTTTGGAATTGCAATGCCACTATTGCGAAAAAACAATGACCAACATAAGATTCAACGAATAAAGCAGGATTGTTCACAAACGACTGTTTGCAATTTTCTATCTTTTGTTTGTTCAAATGAAAGAAAAGATGTACCTTTGCAAACTCGTAAACGAGCATAGATTTTTTTGAATTTATGGGCAAAAAATACGTAGTGAAATTTGCAGGTCTGGCGAACGGCACTCATAAATACGAGTTCCGGATAGATAGAAGGCTGTTTGAAGAGTTTGAAGCAGAGGATATTTTGGACGCAGACTTGTTTTTGGATTTCACAATGGAGAAGAGTGAGCGGCAGTTGGTATTTTTGTTCAAAATCAAAGGCGAGATAGTCGTTGCATGCGACCGTTGCATGGAGGAAATGTCCATTCCTTTGAACTTGGAGCAGGAATACTATGTCGGATTCGGCGACAAATATGAGGAAACCGACGAAGATATGTGTGTGATACCGCATAACGAACATTCTTTTGACCTGAGTAAGCTCATTTACGAGTATGTCATGTTGAGCAAACCGATGAGATGTGTGCATGGAGAGGTGGAAGGAAACAATCAGGTTTGCGGTCAGGAAATGACAGATATATTGAACACTCCCGAATTGAGAGAAGAAAGAGGAACAGACCCGAGATGGGATGTTCTGAAACAAATAAATTTTGAGTAACAACTAAAAACAATAAGCTAATATGCCAAATCCAAAACGCAGATTCTCGCAAACGAGAACAGCAAAGAGAAGAACACATCACGCAGTTGAGAGCGTACAATTATCCACTTGCAGTAACTGCGGAGCGACAGTACAAATGCACAGAGTATGTCCCGAATGCGGATATTACAGAGGTAAGGAAGCCATTAAGAAAGAGGCAGACGCGTAAAACCCGACACCATGAGGATAGGATTGGACGCAATGGGGGGCGATTTTGCTCCCGAATCGGTTGTACGTGGTGCAATAGCGGCGACTAAGGACTTGTCTTCCGATGATAAGATAATCCTTTTCGGTCGCAAGAACGATATATTGCGGATTATTTCCGAGCAGGGCGAAGACGAAAACCTTTTTGAGATAGTGCATACCGAAGATGTAATCGATATGCACGACAAACCCATAAAAGCATTTGCCCATAAACCCGATTCAAGTCTTGCAGTAGGTTTCAGATACTTGAAAGAGGGACGCATAGACAGCTTTGCCAGTGCAGGCAGTACGGGAGCCATGTTGGTGGGAACCATGTATTCCGTCGGTCCGATGGAAGGCATAATACGGCCTTGCCTTGCCGCTTTGGTGCCTAAGGAAAAGGGCGGAGTAACGGTACTTGTCGATGTAGGCGTAAACCCCGATGCCAAGCCGGAAGTCTTGGAACAATTCGGACTTTTGGGAAGCATGTATGCCAAATGTGCATTGGGAATAGCCGAACCGAAAGTAGCATTGGTCAACATAGGCGAAGAAGAAGAGAAAGGCAATGCACAAACCCATGCGGCTTTCAGTCTGATGAAAGGAAGCAAGCATTATGAGTTTGTAGGCAATGCAGAGCCGATTGAAATCTTCAAAAGCAATGTCGATGTGATGGTTTGCGATGGTTTTGTAGGTAATCTTTTGATGAAACACACCGAAGCATTTGCCAGAGTGATAGTCAAAAGAAAGTTGTTCGACGATTACATTGCACGATTCAATTATGAAATATACGGAGGCTTACCATTGCTCGGAGCAAATGGCGTGGTGATAATCGGACACGGTATTTCAAATGAAAAAGCAATCAAAAGCATGGTATTGCAGTCCAAAACAATTTCAGAATCGGGCATAATCGAGAAATTGCGTGAAGCTTTGTCGGACGGGCAATAAACAATAAAGAATTTTAGAAGATGTCTAAGATAAGGGCTGCCATAACAGCAGTTGAGGGATACGTTCCTGATTATATTCTTACGAATGATGAGTTGAGCCGAATGGTCGATACGAATGATGAATGGATAATGACGCGTATCGGAATCAAGGAACGACACATACTGAAAGGCGAAAAAGGTCCGTCGGATATGGCGGAAATCGTCGTAAAACGTATCTTCGAGAAAAAGAATATATCTCCCGATACAATCGAATTGATAATTTGTTGCACGGTAACTCCGGATATGGTTTTCCCTGCGACGGCTAACGTGATTGCACACAAGTGCGGCGTTAAGCATGGCTTCGGTTTCGATGTCAATGCCGGCTGTTCGGGTTTCATTTACGGGCTTACGACTGCCGCAAAGTACATTGAATCCGGTTTTGTCAAGAGAGCAATCGTTGTAGGAGCCGAGAAGATGTCGGCAATCACCAATTACGAAGACAGAGCCACCTGTCCTATTTTCGGAGACGGAGCAGCAGCCGTATTGGTGGAAGCAACGGAAGAACCATACGGACTTATGGACGAGGTTCTCTTCTCCGACGGGGAAGGAGTCAAGCATTTGCATCAGGTAGCCGGCGGTTCCGTTAAACCGGCAAGCCATCAGACCGTAGATGCCAAAGAACACTTCATCTATCAGGAAGGACAAGCGGTGTTCAAATGGGCTGTGGTGAAAATGGCAGAGGCAACTGAATTGATAATGAAGCGAAACAACCTGACTTCCGATGATATCGCATTCCTCTTGCCCCATCAGGCAAACTTGCGAATAATAAAGGCGACAGGTAATCGCTTGGAACTTTCACCGGAAAAGGTGTTAGTGAACATAGAAAAGTACGGCAATACCACATCTGCCACAATCCCTATGTTGATGTACGAAAACCAACATAAGTTTAAGAAAGGCGATAACCTTATTCTTACATCTTTCGGAGCGGGATTTACTTGGGGTGCGATTTGGTTGAAATGGGCTGTTTAGAAATAACATTTTTAGGTACAGGAACCTCACAGGGAGTACCCGTTATAGGGTGCGACTGTGAGGTTTGTCTTTCCAAGGACAAGAAAGACAAGCGTCTGCGTTCTTCCGTGCTGATACGTTCGGACAAAGGGACGCAGCTGACTATTGATGCGGGACCTGATTTCCGTTATCAGATGTTGCGGGAAAATGTATCGCGGCTTGATGCCATTTTGATAAGCCATTCCCACAGAGACCATGTAGGAGGATTGGACGAGGTTCGCTCTTTCAATTATTTGCAGCAAGCCTCGATGCCTGTTTATGCCAATCAGCCTGCCGCAGAAGGCATAAGAGGTGAATTTGCATACGCTTTCACACAAAACAAATACCCCGGATTGCCGCAATTCGACCTTAGGGAAATCACATCCGAAGACATCATACATGTGAATGAACTTCGCATTCAACCCATAGAAGTAATGCACCATCTTCTGCCTGTTCTTGCTTACCGTATAGGTAAATTCGCTTACATAACCGACGCAAAAACAATAAGCGAAAAGGAAATAGAAAAGCTCCATGGCTTGGACTGTTTGGTCGTTAATGCATTGCGAAAAGAGGAACACTTCTCCCATTTCACCCTTCAAGAAGCCCTTGCATTGATAGAGCGTCTCCGACCAAAGCAAGCCTATCTTACGCACATAAGTCATTTCCTCGGTTTTCACGAAGCCGTTAATCGAGAACTGCCTGCCAATGTCCGTTTGGCATACGACACACTCAAAATAAGAGTAAACGAATAAGCTCTCTGCTTATCTCGTCTCAAAGTCCTATGCCTCAGTCTTTATAAAATCAAATACCGAAACCCTTTTCATTTCACCTTTTGCGAAATATCCCGATCGGTAATTCCTATAATAATTCTGCGATAGAGTATGAGAGAAACTGCCTTTTTCGGCATGCTTGCAGTCAATCGATATGGCGAAATACCCGAGAACGGACGAAAACAACATAAAGAGCATTCGTTTTCCGCCTTTTCATACAAATTCTATAAGACAAAGCCCCGAATAAAAGCAAATAATAAAGCAAATCCTAAGCCGTAAAAGAATTTCCATATACATTTCCGACTTTTGTTATTCTCTGATTCCCAGGATTAAACAGTAATATTATTATTTGAGAAGAAAGATAAATCTTTTTTTTGTTTCAATATTGAAAAATATTTGTATATTTGCCCGTAGTAAACAGTCGTAAGACAATAATAAGTTCAACCAAAAACAATTTCAAACAATGAAAAAACTCAGTATTATTTGTGTCTGCTTTATTGCAAGCATATTTGCAGGCAGACTGAATGCACAAGAATCTTTTTCGGGAAGTGAAAGATTTTTGAAAATCAACGAGCCCTATGTATCCATGGCTCTATTCGGTAACAATGACAAAGTCGCAGCAATCGATTTGCCGACTTGGGGCATAAGCTTAGGCGACAGACACATTTACCTGCACAAGGCGACAGGCTTGTTCTTCGATTTGGACGCAGCAGTGGAGTATGGAATGTTGAAGGAAAATGACAACGGCAAATGTTTTTCAACCTCAGGAAGACTTTCCTTTTCATTCGGTTACTCTTACTTCTTTTCCAAGAGTAATCCCGTAACCTCTCTTTCTCTTTCCGTGGGAATAGGAGCCGACTATTCTGTCTATGTCTTCTCTTATAAATTGCCTTTGATAGGTGCTAATCACACCTCAACACCCTCTTACTACGTTCCGCAGGACGGAGCCTTGTATCAGAGAGCAGGCTTTGTGCCTATAAGATTGAAACTTTCTTGCGAGGACGCAAGCATAGCTCTTACCTACCGTCTGACATTTGCACAGCATAACAAGGCAGACAATATGAAAATCGGCATTCTTCCATTCGAGATTTCAGCAGGCATACCCTTGGACTTGAAAAGGCTGAAAAACGCCTACATTAAATAAAACCCAATCATACAACACTCCAAAGGGCGGAAGCAACAACACTTCCGCCCTTTCTTGTAATGCTTTGATTTATAAAGTACTCGAATCGATCGCAAGCAACCGCCGTTTTGCGAAAACGAAACGCCGAAAGAATTTCGTCAAGCGGCGTTTCGGTACTCATGAATCGGCGTTTGGTCGATTGGGGTGTGCGTTGGTGGTTTATTTGTTGAGAATTTTTTTCAGTTGAGCAATGTCCAAGAGGTTCACTGTCTCGAATCTGCCTTTGTAAAACACTGCAAAATTATTGAAGACGCAGGGCAGTTGTTTGGCTTCTTGCAAACTGTTCACCTGATTGAGGGTAAGTGGTATATTGTACGTCTCGCAATAGTTGCGTATAGGAGTGAGGCTTTGAAGAATGTAGGGACATTGTACGGTGTAAAAGATTGTGAGTTCCTTGTTCTCTATTTCATTTTTGCGAACCGTCTCTGCAAAGTGCGGTTTCGTGCCGTCGAAGGAGAGGGCAAGCAGTTCATAGTCGTTATCGAGCCTATCGACAACTTCAAAGCCGAATTTCTTGGCAAAGGATTGGTCGGAAAGCCATGTCTTCTGCCTTTTTGCTCCGAGCATACACAATCCGCTGCCGCCTTTTTGCCTGACATCTTTTATTGCATACTCCAAGAGTTCCCTTCCGTAGCCTCTGCCTCTGAACTCCTTGCCGTTAACCCACAGGCAATAGAGATAAAAATAATTTTCTCCGCAGATTGGTACCCATGCTTTCTCCAAGGATGCGTACTCTATGAAGACGGCAGTCTTGGCATTCAGCTTTCGGAATACATGACCTTCCTTTAATCTTTCTGCCAACCATGTGCGTTTTGCTTCAATGCCGCAGTGCGGTTTCCTGTTGCGGATAATGCAACACAAATGTTCGTTTGCAATATTGTCAGACGTAAGATTTATGAACTCTTCCTCCATTGTATTTTGATTTGTTTCGTTTGCAAAAATACGAATAATAGGATTGCAAAAACGAAATTTCCGTTTTCCAAATTCTTTCTTTGACTTGCTTTTATGCACTGCTGTTTGTGCTTTATAGAAGACCTCAGTGAAAAAAGCGAAAGTCCTATACGGAGGAATGAAAAATTGTTGTTCTGTATTTGCTAATGTGAAAAAAACCGTATATTTGTCGAGTGAGGTAATAAAACTGTCGGTCAAACGCTTGGATAAGTTTTGTATTATAGTGGATTAAGTTGAAATTATATGTAATATGGAAGAAGAAAAGAAGAGAAAAAGAGAGATTATCATTTTGAAACTGACGATAGTAATTCTATCGGCAGCATTGCTTGTGCAAGTGCTGTTCGGAAGAGAAGGATTGCTGAGAAAGAGTTCCGAAGTCATCAGAGCGCTTTCTGTGGAAAAGGCGGCAAATGACAGAGGTGCCGACAGTGTTTATGTCAAAGGGGATACTGTTTGGCTCTATAAGGATAAGGAGTTTATAGGTACAGCAGTGTTTGAAATTATCGAGTGATTTTGTGCTTGCAGTGGCATAACTTTGTTTTTTTACTCTTTTTGTGCTTGTCGGGTATCTGCGATTTGAGTTTTCAGGCTTTGTTTTTTGCAGTGTAGAACTTGCAGCAGCCGGGTAGGGGACAGGCTTCGCATTCGGGTTTGCGGGCTTTGCATATATAGCGTCCGAGAAGTATGAGTTGGTGATGAAGCAAGGCTATGTCGGAAGTCTTGTCGAGGTTTGCCATAAGTTGTTTTTCTGTTTCAAGGGGTGTTTTCGCTCCGGTGGTCAAGCCTATGCGGCGGCTGACGCGGTGGACGTGAGTATCGACAGGCATGACGGCTTGTTTGTAAAGCACTGCGGCTATCACGTTGGCAGTCTTGCGTCCTACTCCTGCGAGACTTTCCAAGTCCTTTCTTTCCTCAGGCAGTTCGTCTTTATAGACTTCATGCAGTCTTTGTGCCATTTTCAGAAGGTTTTTGCTTTTGGCATTGGGGTAAGATATGCTTTTGATGTAGCGGTATATCTCTTCCTCGCTTGCTTTTGCCATTTCGGCAGAGGAGGGAAAGCGTTTGAAGAGTTCCGGTGTAATCATATTGACTCTTTTATCGGTGCATTGTGCCGAGAGTATCACGGCAACGAGCAGTTGAAAAGGATTGTCGTAATGCAGTTCCGTTTGAGCATCGGGGAAAAGCCCGTCGAGCTTCTCTATGGTCAGGGCATAGCGTTCTTTCTTCCTCATTTTTTCTTTTCCGTTTCAAAGTCCACTATTATCGGTTTATGGTCGGAATACAGGTATTTGCCTACGCAATAGCTTGTTGCCTTAATTCCTTCGCTGCAAAAGACATAGTCGATTCGGAAAGCGGGCAAAGGACCGTTATATGTGCCGGAAAAGCCTTTTCCTGCCTGCCTGAAACTGTCTTTCATCAGCTTTGAGAACTCTCTGTAAGTGTATGAATAAGGTGTGGAGTTGAAATCTCCGACCACAAGGCACTTTGGTTTGGTTTGTTGCAGCAATTCGACCATTTCCCTCGTTTCAATGCTGCGTTTTTTGTTGGCTGCAATCAACTTATCTTTTACACTGCGGGACACTTCCTTGTTTGGAATTTTGCCTTTTGTCAATATGCCGACTTCATTCTTTTCTTCATCTATGATTTGATAGGAAGCAAGGTGAATGTTATATATCCGTATTACCTCCTTTCCTGCCTTTATGTCGGCAAAGGCAAAGGAGTGGTATAGTTCTTTCATGGGGAAAGGACAGCCGGAACGTATGATTTTTTCCTTGGAGTAAATCACACTGCCGTTTATGCCGTATTTGGATTCTGCAGGAGCGAAATAATATTCGTAACCCAACTCACGAGTGAGTATTCTGTGAATGGAGTGTTGTCCGTTCTTCGAGGCACTGTATTCTTGGAAGCATAGAATGTCCGGATTTTCCTTTTTGACGGCTTCGATGATGGAGTCCGTATTGCGTTGTCTCAATTCTGCTGTGTTTTGTGCCTCATGGGAAAAGTTTTCGACATTATAGGTCATTATTTTCAGGGAGTTTTCGGAAGCTCTTTCGCCTGATGATGTGCCGATAAGGCGGGGTATATAGTCGCAGCCTGCGAGTATTGCTGCCAAAGGTACAATAATATATATAGGTTTCCAGAAAAGCCAAAAAATACAGAAGGCTGCATTGATAAAAAGCAGTAAAGGATAAATGTAATTGAAGAGGGATAAATAAGGTGCGGCTTCGGGGCGTATGAAAGCTCCTGCATACACACCGAAAAGCAAAAGGGCGAAAAGCAGATTGACTATGTGAAGTATTCTTTTTATCATTCCTTTGTGGTTGAGCTTTCTGTGGCAGTTGCGGATTGGACTTTTGTCGGAGCGGAGTCTCCTTTTGTTGTATTGTTAGGACTTTCGTTTACAACTTCCAAACTCTCGGCAGATGAGAAATTGAACACATCTAAAAGCCATTTGTCTTTTATTTTGCTCAGTCTCCAAACACATTCCGTTTTATTGTCGAATTGGTCGGTTACAAGCACTTTTGCCATGGCTTTGTTGCCTGATACTTTTATGGCTTTCACTGTCCAATCCTTATAGATGACCAAGTCGTTGCCGAAATTCTTCATGAAATCGAGACTTTGCTGCATTTGAGGGGAACAAACCGCCGAAACGGCTTTGAAATCTCTTTCGTTTATGTGTTTGTAGAACAATTCCAAGCTGTGTTCGATGGCTTTTTCATTGCGTCTTTCGTTCGAACAGCTTACGGCTGCCAAGCCTGCAAGCAGTAGGAACAGCATTGTTTTTACCTTCATCAAAAACTACTTTACTGTTTCGGTTTGCAAATTTATGCAATATTGTTGTAACTTTGCAGTTTTGAAAAGGAAAAACAGCCGTTCGAGCGATGAGAAAGTCTTTTCGGCTTTACTGTTCGAGCAAACTTAAAAACAAGTTTATCATGTCAATAGCGGAAAATATAAAGCATTATCAGTCTCTTTTGCCTCCGCAAACGCGTTTGGTGGCAGTGTCGAAGACAAAGCCGGTAAGCGATTTGCAGCAGGCGTATGATGCAGGGCAGAGAATTTTCGGGGAAAATAAGGCTCAGGAAATGAGAGATAAGTGTGCAGCCTTGCCAAAAGATATAGAGTGGCACTTTATCGGTCATTTGCAAATAAACAAAGTGAAATATGTGGTGCCTATTGCAAGGCTTATTCATTCGGTTGACAGTCTCAGATTGCTTTCAGAGATAAACCGTTTGGCAATCAGACATGAGAAAGTTGTGAATTGTCTTTTGCAAGTCAAAATATCTTATGAGGAAACCAAGTATGGTTTCGATGATGAAGACTTGGAGGCATTGTTGGAGAGCGAAGAATTCAAGATGTTGGAGAATGTGAGAATTTGCGGCTTGATGGGCATTGGCTCGGTAACCGATGATTTGAACCAAACAAGGAAAGAATTCAGGCATTTGAGCAATTTGTTCAAGCATATCAAAGCCAAATATTATGAAAAGGAAGATAGCTTTTGCGAATTGTCCATGGGAATGTCGCATGATTTCCAAATAGCTGTGGAAGAGGGTAGTACCTTTGTGCGAATCGGTAGCTCCATATTCGGATTAAGGGATTATGGAACAAAGGCTTAGTGGAAAAATGCTTTTTTTTGAAGAGGCAAATCTTGACAATCGGAAATAAATTAGTATTTTTGCCAACGGATAAAAACTGAATATCGAATCAAAAATGGAAGAGAGAGAAAGAGAAGAAGTGTTTTCAAAGGCTGTAAAAGCAGGTAAGAGAACGTATTTTTTTGATGTGAAGGAAACAAAGCAGGGCGAGCGTTACATAACAATAACAGAGAGTAAACGTAAGTTCGATAACGATGGTGGCACATTCTCTTACGAGAAACATAAGATATTTCTGTATAAGGAAGATTATTCCAAGTTCAAAAATGCTCTTGAAGGTGTGATTCGTTTCGTTGAAACGGGTGAAGAACCTGTTTTTGATGACGATGAGGCAGAAAGAAGCGACGATGGCTTTGAAAAGGAGTTTGAAAACATTAAGTTCGATTAGTATTTACATTGAGCGATAAGCAAATATAGAGCTGCTTTATGGAGCAGCTCTTTTTGCAAAACACAAGGAGAAGAAAGATGGGGAAAGTAATAGCTGTTGCAAATCAGAAAGGCGGAGTGGGAAAGACCACCACTGCCATCAATTTGAGTGCGGCTCTGGCTGTGATGGAGAAGAAAACATTGCTTATAGACGCAGACCCGCAAGCCAATGCCTCTTCCGGTGTAGGTATAGAGCCGCAGAGTGTGGAGAAAGGCATATATGAATGTTTGATAGGCTCTGCCGAGGCTCGTGAAGCAATAGTGGAAACGGATACACCCAATCTTTATCTTCTGCCTGCAAGCATAGATCTTGTGGGAGCCGAGGTGGAATTGCCCAAACTTGAAGACAGAGAAGAGAAATTGCGAAATGCAATCGCTCCCATAAAGGACGAGTATGACTATATAATAATAGACTGCTCTCCATCTTTGGGTTTGGTAACCATAAATGCCTTTACGGCTGCCGATAGTGTGATTATACCGGTTCAATGCCAGTATTTCGCATTGGAAGGCTTGGGAAAATTGCTTAATACCATAAGAATAGTTCAGAGCAGGCTTAATACCTCTCTTGAAATCGAAGGCATACTGCTTACGATGTTCGATGCACGTTTACGCTTGAACAAACAAGTGGCAGAAGATGTGCGACACCATTTCCAACAAGTGGTATTCAATACGATTATCTACAATAACGTCAAATTGGCAGAGGCACCGAGCCACGGTCTGAGCGTGATTATGTACGACGCAGGCTGCACAGGAGCGGTTAATTATATGAATCTGGCAGTTGAAATCATAGAAAAAAACACGGCAAAAGCATAAAACGGAAATATGGCAGCAAAAAAGACATCGGCATTGGGAAAAGGTTTGGAAGCTTTGTTGGGTGGAACTCCCGTAAGCAGGAATGATAACAATATAGGCACGCTTGCTGCCGAGTTGAGTTACATTTCTTTGAGCAAAATAAAGCCTAATCCCGAGCAACCGAGAAAGGAATTTGATAAACAGGCTCTTGAAGAACTCACACAATCGGTAAAGGAGAATGGAGTCATCGTTCCTATAACCGTAATGAAAGAAAACGGGGAATATGTCTTGATTGCAGGCGAAAGAAGATACCGTGCCGCAAAGGCAGCAGGACTTACCGAAATTCCTGCCTACATAAGGATTGCAACCAAGAAAGAAGTCATGGAAATGGCTTTGGTGGAGAATATCCAGAGAGAGGATTTGAATGCCATCGAAATAGCTTTGGCTTTGAAGGGACTGATAGAAGAATGTAATCTTACGCAGGAACAGATGAGCGAAAGGATAGGAAAGAACCGTTCAACCATAACCAACTACCTCAGACTTTTGAAACTGCCGGCAGAAGTGCAGTTGGCAATTCGCAATAATCAAATTTCAATGGGACATGCACGCTGTTTGGTTAATTTGGAATCCGATAGCGAGCAAGTCGAAATGATGAAACGGATTATCGAAAAAGGGCTTTCCGTTCGTCAGGTCGAGGATTTGGCAAAGCAAAGCAGAGAAAAACAGCAGCAGGGACAAAGTAAGAAAAAACAACTTCCCGATTTTCATCTTGCAAGACGCGAAGCATTGTCAGCCAAACTTGATACGGAAATCGAAATAAGCCGTTCCCAAAGAGGTAAAGGCAAAATCACCATAGCCTTCAAGAATGACAAAGACTTTGAACGCATAATCGCATTATTGGAAAGCGGAAAATAAAAGATGAACCCTCGCAAATGCCTTTTATTTGCACTAATGCTGCTCCTTGTGGGCAGTAATCTTTTCTCGCAAGAGTTCACTACGCAAAGCAAACCTCATTCGGCAAAGCGTGCAACGCTTTATTCGGCAATACTTCCGGGAATGGGACAGGTTTATAACAAACAAACATGGAAACTTCCCGTCATTTACAGCCTTGGAGCGGCGACAGCTTACCTCGCAATAAGCAATTATCAAAACTCAATCAAGTTCAAAGATGAGTATTATAACCGTTTGAACGGTAATACTTCCGAATTGCTCGCCGATTACGCTACATACAGCAACGAAAGCATACTTGCCTTGCATCAGGCATACGATAAGAATTTTCAACTCGGTATAATGCTTTCGGCAGCCGTCTATCTCTTGAACATTGTCGATGCAATGGTTTACGGACATCTCTTTGACTTCAACATAAACGACGACCTCTCAGCCACACTCGCCCCTTTCGCATATCCCTGCTTTGCAGGCGTAGCTCCTAATATAGGAATGACATTATCAATCAAAATAAAATAAACACAAAAGCAATATGAGAACACTGATAACGAACATAAAATGCCTTGTGCAGACGGAAGAAACCCCTCGTGAAGCCGTATGCGGAGAGGCAATGGCAGAAGTAGGAAGCATAAACGACGCTTACCTTATTGTTGAAGACGATAAGATTGCCGATTTCGGCAAGATGAGCGAATTGAAAGAGCATAATGCCGACAAAATCATCGATGCCGAGCAATGTTTCGTGCTGCCTTCTTTCTGCGATTCGCATACCCACTTGGTTTATGCAGGCTCTCGCGAAATAGAATACATAGACAAGATACGCGGATTGAGCTATGAGGAAATCGCAAAACGCGGAGGCGGCATTCTGAACTCTGCAAAACGCTTGCAGGAAACCGATGAGGACGAATTATACGAAGATGCATACAAACGCTTGCAAGAAATAACAAACCTCGGTACCGGAGCCGTGGAAATAAAATCGGGATACGGATTGACGACAGAGGCAGAGTTGAAGATGTTAAGAGTAATACGTCGATTGAAAGAGAACTCCCCATTGACCATAAAGGCAAATTTCCTCGGAGCACACGGAGTACCTATGGAATACAGGGGAAGACAAGGCGAGTTTGTGGATTTGGTCATAAACGAAATGATACCCCTTGTGGCAAAAGAGCGTTTGGCTGACTTCATAGACGTTTTCTGCGACACGGGTTTCTTTACTGTTGAAGAGACAGACCGCATGCTTGAAGCAGGAGTGCGATATGGTCTCACCCCCAAGATACACGCCAACGAATTAGACTATTCCGGAGGAATAGAAGTGGGCGTAAAGCACGGAGCCTTGTCCGTTGACCATTTGGAATGCGTAGGAGACAAAGAGATTGCAGCCTTAAAATCTTCCAAAACCATGCCTACCATCTTGCCGGGAGCAGCATTCTTCCTTAATATGCCTTATTCACCGGCAAGAAAGATGATTTCCGCAGGACTTCCCGTCGCAATGGCATCTGATTTCAATCCCGGCTCTTCTCCAAGCGGCAATATGCAAATGGTTATGACCTTTGCATGCGTCAACTACCGTCTTACACCACAAGAAGCCCTCAATGCAACAACCATAAACTCCGCATACGCAATGGGATTGAGCCGGACACACGGTTCAATATGCCGAGGTAAGAACGCCAACTTCTATATCACCAAAGCAATCCCCACACTTGAATACATACCATACTATTACGGCACAAACAAAGTAAGCCGTACTTTCTTGAACGGAAAAGAACAATAATATCATTGGCATACAGTACCACAGGGGCGGGCTTCAAAGTCCGCCCTTCTTTTGTACCATGTCCCAAAGTCCGTTTTTATGATGATTTTCCTCCCCTCATAAGAAAAGTCCCTATTCAGAAAATAAAAACATCGGAGCTTGCACCCGAAAAAGAGACACTTTTATGGGTAAAAAGTGTCTCTTTTTTGGTCAAAAAGTGTCTCTTCTTTGAGTGTAAGTTCAAGGAAAAATTTCATAAGCATAGTTTTTCATTTCCTTAGACGACGTTTTGCAAGGAAAATATTGCCTTATATGGATTGATTTTACCACTCTCTTTCCTTATATCTTGCCTTTATTTTGGGAAATTTATCTTTTAGGACAATATGTTTCGCTGATTTAGCGTTTTTGAGAAAAACTTTTTGCTTATGAAGAACTTTTACTCTCTGAAATTTTTATTTTCATTTGTTTTATCCGCTTTATTCTTGCAGCTTTCTGCTCAGGTGAGCGGTGTTTTGAAAGACAGCACAGACCGACAAGCTGTTGCATTTGCCAATATTGGCTTAATGAATATTGCCGATAGCAGTTTGGTGAAAGGTACATCAAGCGATAATGACGGTAAATTCAGCTTTAAGAACATCAAAGACGGGGAATATCTCTTACGGGTTTCCTGTATAGGGTATCAAAGTTTGTGGCAAAAAATAAAGGTCAAGGGGAGAACCAAATTGGAAGACGTCCTCTTGAAACCTTCATCCACTATGTTGGGAAATGTGGAGATTGTTGAGAGGCGTCCTCTCTTTTCCATGGACGGAGAAAAGACAATGTACAATGTTGAGGACGATCCCGCAATCCAAAACGGTACAACTAATGACGCTTTGCAGAATGCTCCGGGTGTAAGTGTCGATATAGATGGAAATATCACACTTGAAGGAGTGAGTTGTGTAGAGATATGGCTTAATGACGAGCCTTCAAAGATAAAGTCGCACAATCTGAAAACTTTTTTGGACAATCTGCCTGCCAATGCCTTGAAAAGAATAGAAGTAATTACTCACCCGGGAGCCAAATATTCCAACAGTTCGGGTTGCGGAGTGATAAATATCATTACCAATGTCAGGATTAAGAAGAACCACTTCATAAGTTTCGGAGGCGGAACGAACTCTTTTTGGGACGCTTCTCCGTTTGTATCATACGTTTGGGCGAATGAAAAACTCTCGTTCAGCTTTTATGCTTCTACTAACATAAGAAATCGCACTACTTCGAGTGAAGAGAATGCCGTTTCTTTCAAATCTAATGACGCAGGTGGTAAAGATACTCTTTATACCGAGTCAACGACCAATGAAAGAGAGAATAAATCTTTCGGAGGTTGGTTTTCCATGAATTTGGACTACACAATAGACTCCACAAGCGAGTTGAGCTTTTGGGGCAGTTTCAATCCGAGTTGGTCTCGCAGCAGTTCAAATGGAGAAAGGTATAGAACCGACTTTTCCTATGAACCTTCCGATATAGTGAAACTTACGGAAAGTTTCTATAAATCGCAATCGGCAGATACTTCTTTCAATGCAATGGGAAGTTTCTCTGCCCGTTACCGCAAGAAATTTGACCAAGAGGGACATCAGTTGAGGCTGTCCATGAACGGCAACTTTTCTCCATCGGATAATGTCAGCAATCAGATAAGGGCATACAGTCCGGCAAGTCCGCTATATCACGACATGAATAAACAATACACCACCGACAACAATTCATACGACATGAGCATGTCGGCAAGATACACCAAACCTTTCTCCAAAAAGAGGGAATTGTCTTGCGGTTTGACCTTTAATTTTAACAATAACTATGATTATCATGACACAAAACTCTTCGACAGCCTTTCTTCCGGATTTGACATCATCGACACTCTTCGTTCCTATGATAAGACGAGTAATAATGCCAATATAAGAGGTTATGTGGATTGGAGAGAAAAGTTCGGTAGCTTTACTTTGAACTTCGGTTTGAATGCAGATGCCGAATACAAAAACTTTACTGCCGTAAACGATCGTTTTCCTGACGATACCTCAATGACATATTTTGCTTTGAGGCCGAACATACGTTTATCTTATCGTACCGAATCCATGTATGATTTCTCTTTAAGTTACAGTTATTCCTCTTATGTACCATCTCTTTCCGATAGAACGACTTTCAGAGAATATTCCGAGGACGGTTACAGTGTCGGAAACAGAGACTTAAATCGTTCAAATCGCCACTCCATCGATTTGAGTTGCAGTAAATTCTTCATGTCGGCAGGCTATATCATGCTCAGAATGTCTTCCGATTGGAACAATAATACCGTTAGTTCTATTACAGACCTTGTTTGGGACGAATACTTCGGGAGATACATTTATTTCTCCAAACCCTACAACTGCGGTTCATCAGCTTCGCAGGACATGAGCCTGATGGGCAATATCCGTCTGGGAGCTTTTGCCAACCTGAACTTGTTCGGAACTTTGACCCACTCGGTTTATGAGATCGATTATACAGACGGCAGACACTATAAGGAGGAAGGTACGAGAATTATGATGAATGCAAGTCTTTGGGCAAAGTTTTTGGAAAACTATTCGGCATACGTCGCAAGCAGTGTGCTTGTGCCGGGTAAGAAGTTGTTCTCTGAGGATAAAAACGTCTATAATCTGCATCTCGGATTGAGTGCCAATTTCTTTAAGAGGATGCTCTCCCTCAACCTTTCAGTCAGCGACCCTTTCAACTGGAACAAAATAAAAAGCGACATCACTTCTCCATACTATCACAGCCACAGTACCAGAATACGAAGCAGTCGTTACATATCATTCAGCATCACTTTGCGTTTCGGTAAATTGGAATTGGAGAGAAAACAAGCCTCTACATCAAATTCCCATGTAGAATAAGAGATAATATCGCCCCCTTCTCTGTAAAGGAAAGAGATTTGGCAAGCCGCAAGGACTTTTTGGTAAAAGCCTGCGGCTTGAATTATAATGTGTAACCCAATGTGATGACGAAGTCGGTGGTGGAAAACTGAATGTTAGGATAGTATTTGTAGTATGTACTGCGAATGAAGTGTCGGTTTCTGAGCGTAATATTCCACTTTTTACCGGAGTGATAAGTTACATATGGCGAAAGCACGGTCAGATGAGAGTGTCCCGCATCGCCTTGAGAATTATCCGTTCTGCCTTGCGAGGTATTCCTCCACGTATATAGGTAGAAGTGTTCCGCACTCACATCAAAGCTCCATCGTCCTTTGTAGGTGGCACCCGCATACAGCTTTATGCTGAAACCGCTGCCGAGGTTGTAGTCTCTCTCATTGTTGACATAATGATCTGTCGTGTTTCCGCCGAGAACAATGCCGTTCACATAGCCGGTGGAACGGAATATAAGCGGTTTATTCCAAAGATTATATCTCCTTACAAACAAACTGCCTATACCGAATGCCGCAGCTTCCGAAATCCGATAAGGCGAGAATTTTTCACCTTCGCCGTTTTTTATTTGAGAATCATAGAAATCGAAATGCTGAAAAGCTCCGAGAGTAAGCGAATACTTATCACTGTTATCTATATTCCTGCCCCAAAGGATACCGATCACATTCACCTGAGTAAACAAGGGTTGATTGGAAAACAAATCCGCCCCTATGTTGAGCGTAAACCATTCGTAAGGCTTGTAGTATTCGTCATACGAATCCCTGAACGGCTCTCCGTAGATCAGGTTGATACCTATATGAGTACTCAACTCCCCGTTCTTGGAGTCGTCATACTCAGCCAAAAATCTGCCTCCCGTAAAGACATTGAAATAAATGGGAACGCTCGGCAGCTCTCTGCCTTTGGAAAGCGTTCGCTTCCAACTCTGTCCGTTCAACAGTCGGTTGACACCCCTTACCGGTGAAATACAGGCAATAAGAAACTCCCTTGAAAACCTTTCCCAACCCGTGGAACTGTTATCCACAAACAAATCCGACAAACGAAAAGTTATTTCACCGAGACATATACCCCCGAGAGTTGTAGCATAAAGGTCATTGATTGACGGCAATTCGTTTTCACCGAAGTATTCCCACATCATACTGCCGCCAAAGGAAAAAGGCACACTCTCCCAAAAGGACATGCCGTTGGAACGAGCCGCATTGAAATACAAACCTCCGTGATAAGGATGAGCGAAAAGATTAGTCGAGAACTTATCCGTATCCCATACCGGAAAAGACGAAAGATTTGTCTTCCATGAATTCCAATTTATTTGAGCAAAATCCGCATTCAGCACCACCTTATTGAAACTCCATACAAATGTATTGGTGGCAAACACCTCCGCCGCAGCAAGAAAAGGCTTCTTTTGAGGAATAAAAAGACTGTCGCTTATATACTGACGTCCCGCCTCTTCCGGAAAGAGAACGTGCTGAGCCTCTACACGAACGAAAACACCCGAGAGGAGAAGTAAGAAAAGCAGAAGTTTTTTCATATCACCGTTTTTTGCAAAATAACTCAAGTCTCGTGATAACGCAGGAAAGACAAATTTGGTTTACAAGACAGTTGAAAAATCGTATTCCCGATAAAGCATAACAGGAGGTTTCAAATATTTGATATTTTGCTTTGTCAATGAAATCGATAAGCTGTACGGATATATCGCCATCATACCCATGACCGAATACAAGCAAGAAAGACGATTGCCCAAACGCCATTCCGGAAAATTAAAACGCCGAAAGAATTTCATAGAACGGCGTTTGGGTTTGGTGCTTAGGGGATTGTTGAAAATGGGGGCTTAATCGGCTTGGGTGGAAGGGTGGTTTGTTTTCTTGGTGAAGTGTTTCAGGGTGATGGAGTGGTCTATGTTCAGAATTACTCCGACGGAGAAAGAGAGAAATCCGTTACGTATTACTTTCTCAAAGCCGGGGCGGTCGCCTGTTATGCGGTTTTGCTTGAATATTTGCACATAAAAGTCTGTCGAGCATGCTTTTGCTATTTTCTGACGGTACATTGCACGTAGGTAATATTGCGTTGCTCTTTCAAAGACCAAGTTTTCTGTGTTGGTGGAGAAGTTGTTGAAGTGCGGACTGCCGAGAAGGCTGACGAAGTCTTTGCTGTCGTAGAATGCGAGTTTGATATTAAATTTCTTGTATGAGGTTTCTATGTAAGGAAAGTATGCCCAACCTTCGTGAAAGGGCATGTGTGTGCTTTCGGACAGGGATTTGTAATAAAGGAAATCGCAACCCGAGGAGATATGCATGTGTTTGCCTATATGTCTTGCGAGTTTCAGACCCAAGGAGAGGTTAACCCATGATTCCGTATTGAAATTTCCGCTCAGGTTTTCGCCTCCGAGGTGCTGCACAAGGGCGGAAAGCGGGAAGGTAAGCTCGAATTTCTCATTATTAAAGAGTATTCTGCTTTGGGTGTTTATGCCTAAGGTGAATGCTTCTTGGTGAATATCCTTGCCAAAGACGAAACTCTGCCAGTTAAGCCATATATCGGTGCGGTTATGCTTTGTGTTTATTTTCAGTTGCAGCCCTGCTTCGGGGTCGGAAGCAAAGGTGTTTTCAAAATTATAGAGAGGTTCGGGCAGGAAATGCGAGTTTAGGTTTTCTATATTGCCGAAGGTCAGAGATGAATAGGGATTTATGAACCATACTGCTCGAAAATACGGTATAAGATGCAAGCCTTTTGAATATTGATAGCTTTTCCAATGGGGAGATTGGCATAGATTATGCAGGGATAGTGTTCCGCTCCGTGAAAACGCAAGGCGGAGAGTCCTGCTTCTATGAAGAGATTGTCGCTTATGCCGTATGATAGAGTGGGAGTGAGACGAAAACCCGGCAGAGTGTAGCCTGCGGTTTTTACTCCGGTGTATTCATTATCCACGAAGAAGTCTTGGTTATAGATATTGAAGAGCAGTTGCTTTTCTTCGGGCTTGGAAATTGTTTCTTTGAAAGAGCGGTCTTGGTAAACGAACTGTGCCGAACTTTCAAATGCCGAAAGGAAAGAACATAAGCAGAAAATGAAAATTTCAAAATGCAATCCGCAATTCTTCATTCGGCGTAGAGTGTTTTTCTTTATCGTTTCTGTAAGACGGTATCGGGGCAGCCTTATTTGGTTTCTTCGTTCTTATTCCCGACTTTCCGCAAAGCCTCTTTTACTTCGCTGTCGTCCTTCTTGGTTTTCATGGCTTTTTTCTTCTTTTCGGCAGCTCGTTTGTCGTCTTTGGCTTTTTGTTTTTTCTTTTTCTCCAATTCTTTTTTCTTTTGCTCTACTTTCTTCGTTTCTTCTTTCAAACGTTTCTCTTTTTCCTTTTCGAGCTTTTTCTCTTCTTTGCTTAGCTTTCTTTCAGGCGTTTTTACTTTCTCTTTTTTCGTCTTATCATTGTCGGAAACTGCTGTATCGCTTTCGTTTTCCTCTGCAATATTCCAATCCTTAGGCACAAAACTCTCTTCCAACACCACCATATTATCTTCTTTCAAAGGTTGGTCTATCTTTATCGACTTCAAGATGTTTTCAATCTCCGCTCTGCCTTCCGGAGTGTCCGCTCCATAGAACTCTATAGTGTAAGTGTATCCGTTATCCACCAAACCATAAATTCCTCCGCGGTAACTGTCTGTCAGATATGTGTTTGTATAGACAAGCAATTCGGCATTCATTTTGCCGAGTTTTGCATTGCGTACATCGTCTATCTGCATGTAATCAAAGGTTTCTTTATTGCTGCGTTCGGAAGCAAGAGTGGTTATCTTGCTTGTGAGATCCAATACGCGGCGTGTGCAGTTTATCTCCATGAAAGCGACATTATTCCGCTTTGTAAGCCTCAATCCGAAATCTCCCATCTTCTTTCCGAGTTTGGTTGCAAGCCAATCATCAGGTAGAACGAGGCTTATATTTTCCCTTGTCAAAGAATGCCTGCCGCTTTGTGAGAAAAGGTTGCCTGCAAAGCCCAGCAGAACAAAAAATACCACCGTAAAAATGTGTCTGATTTTCATATCGAATATTCTGAATTACTGTTTGAATTACTGTTCACTTTGCAAAAGTACTCATTTATTGCCATTCAGCAAAACAACACGGCATAGGAATTATATGTTTTTCTCTTCCGGCGGAGTGAAAACTGTTTGAAAATTCGTAATTTTGCGGCTTGAATCAAAGAAACGACATGGTAGAAAAGTAAAACATCATATAATGGGAAGAGCATTTGAATACAGAAAGGCGAGAAAGCTCAAACGTTGGGGCAATATGGCGAGAACCTTTACTCGTTTGGGCAAGGAAATTGAAATTGCGGTAAAAGCAGGTGGTGCAGACCCTAATGCCAATCCTCGTTTGAGGTTGCTGATACAAACGGCGAGGAACGAGAATATGCCGAAGGACAATGTGGACAGAGCAATCAAGAGAGCCGTCTCCAAAGATACGGCAGACTATAAGGAAGTGGTGTATGAGGGTTACGGACCACACGGAATAGCCGTCCTTGTGGAGACTGCAACCGATAATCCTACGAGAACGGTTGCCAATGTGAGGGCAGCATTCAACAGAGGTAACGGTTCACTCGGCACATCGGGCATGTTGGATTTTCTCTTTGAAAGAAAATGTAACTTTAAGGTTGCAATGAAAGAGGGAATCGACATGGAGGAATTGGAATTGGAACTTATAGATTACGGAGTGGACGAATGCTTTGCCGATGGGGACGAAATATTCATCTATGCCGACTTTTCGGCTTTCGGACCTATCCAAAAATATCTCGAAGACGGCGGCTTTGAAATCAAATCGTTCAGTTTTGAACGCATTCCCAACGATATGAAAGAACTGACTGCGGAAGAGCAGGAAGATGTTGAGAAATTGGTCAACCGTTTGGAAGAAGACGATGATGTGGTGAACGTTTTCACCAATATGAAATAAGGTTATTTTTGATTTTTTCTCTTTTAGGAGTCCTCGGAAGCTCGTTTCCGAGGACTTTCTTTTTCTTTCGTTTTATCTTATCTTCTTATGTCTCTCGCAACACGAAATCCTGTGCCGATGCCAATGCTTTCGTCTCCACAGCCTCGGCGATGCGTATTCATCATAACCTTGTGATCGAAATTGAAACAGCCCCCTCTGTTGCATTTTCCCAAGCCCTCTTTCGGTCCTTTGGGATTATCTTTCGGGCTTTCCTTATAATAATAAATTCCATAGTTATCACTGCACCATTCCCATGCGTTTCCGCTCATGTCATAAATGCCAAGCTCGTTTGCTTTCTTCATTCCGACAGGGTGGGTGCTTGCTTCGGAGTTCTCATAACACCAACCGACTTCAAACGGATTGTCGCTTCCTGAATATTTGTAGCCTTTGCTCTTTATCCCTCCGCGTGCTGCGAACTCCCATTCGGCTTCCGTCGGCAATCGTCCGCCTATCCATTTTGCATAATCCGCAGCCTCCTGCCATGAAACATTGACAATAGGATGTTCGTCCTGCCAACCGAAAGTAGGTTCCTTGGGCATGCTCCGTCCTGTCTGCTCACAATAGTAGCGAAACTCCGCAACTGTTACTTCGTATGCCGATATTTCAAAAGAAGATACCCTGACGCTGTGTTCTTCCTCATCGGGATAACAATCTTCCTCACCACTCTTGCAACCCATCATAAAACTGCCGCCCTCGACTCTTATCCACTTTATCTCATTGCCTCTTTGAGCAAAGCCGCACAAAGCCATGCTCAGAAGAAACGCTGAAAGGACAAATCGAAATCTCTTCATCGGAAATATGTTTCCTTTATTCGTATTTGCGAGCCGTCGCTATGATTTCCTCCTCCTTATCGACATGACCGTCTTTCATCAAGAACTTTCCGTTACACATCACGCTGTCGATACATCTCGTATCGGCAGAATAAACAATGTTGGAAACAAGGTCGTTATTCGGCACAAGTCTTTCATTATCGAGCTTCACAATCAGAATATCCGCCAAAGCACCTTCTTCAATCCTGCCTGCGTTCAACCCCATGGCTCTCGCTCCGTTTTGGGTCGCCCAACGCATGACCTCTTCCGCCTTTCCTGCCGTAGGATTCATGTAATGCACCTTGGCAAGCAGCGATGCAAATTTCATTTCCTCAATCATGGAAAGATTATTGTTCGATGAATTGCCGTCCGTTCCCAATGCAATTCTGCAACCTTTTCGCATTACGGCTTCCGAATCGAATACGCCGGAAGCGAGCTTCATATTGGAACATGGATTATGCACAAGCGTTGCCTTGCTTTCGGCAAGCAGTTCCATATCCCTCTCATTGAGGTGAACGCAATGGGCAACCAATGTTTGCTCATCGAGAACCCCCAAATCATAAAGGTACTCCACAGGCGTTTTACCGTGTTGTTGTAAGCAATCTGCCACTTCCTTCTCGGTCTCTGCCAAATGCGTATGAAACAACAAGCCGTGTTCTCTTGCCAATTCGAAGCTCCTGCGATACAATTCGCTGCTGCATGTATATACTGCATGAGGAGCAATACCTATGGAGACCAAAGAATTTTCGTCTTTGCGGAAACTCTTTGCGAAGTCCGATTTCTGCTTTATTACCTCTTTACCCAAAGAATCCATCAAGCAGATTCCGACATCGGCTCTTATGCCCATGCTTTGAGCAGCTCTCACAACAGCTTCGTTATGCCAATACATATCCGCAAAGAACACCGTTCCGCTCTTTATCATCTCCAATATGGCGAGACGTGTTCCGTTATAAATATCCTCAGCCGTCAGTTCGGCTTCCCTTTTCCATATATTGTTCAACCAATCGAACAAAGGCTTATCCTCGGAATAACTCCTCAACAATGCCATTGCCGCATGAGTGTGCATATTGTAGAAAGCAGGAATGACAGCCTTGCCTTCGGCGTTCACAATCTCCGCATCTTCCTCCTCAATTCCTTTTGCTTTTCTGCGAATAAGATTATCCTCAATCAACAAATCCTGTTCAATGCCGTCAATCAGTGCATTTTTAATCAGTGTCTTCATATGCGTATTATTTTTTACCTATATATGAAATGAAATCCAAATCGAAAGAAAGTGAAATGTAAGGTGTGATTATCCATTTCTTCCCTGTGGGAATTGCCCAACCGACAGGCAGTTCGTCTCCGACTTTATAACCATCTGCAAGCACGGTATATTGAGCCATCTTCACCCCGATAGAAAGATGAAAGAAGTCAAGGAACTTATAAGAAGGACCTAAATAGAAGTTCTTGAAAAGATTGTTGCCTCCGAAACCCACGTATATTCCCAAATCCTGCGTAAACTTCTCTCCGTTCTTCGTTAAATCCAAAAGCATTACCGAAGCACCCACCACCAAATCAAAATCCACCGTTCCTGCATTGGCATTCTCTATAAAGTTCTTGTACTCTCCTGCAGGATTTATCCTCGGTCTGATAATCCAGTCCGGCATAGGAGAAAAGTGCATTGCCAATCCCTGAATTACTCTCACTTTTTTCTTCCTGCCCGTAGCCCTTTCCACCTTTGCCTCCGCCTCTTCGGCACGTTTCTTTGTGTATTTCAATTCCTCCTCACGCTTCAAAATCACTATCTGAGCCTCTTTCAGCTGCTCGCGAAGCGTATCCGACATCATGAAATACTTATCCCGTTCCGCCGACATCTGCTTCAACTGCATGTCCTTGGTGGAAATATGATTTTCCTTTTCGTTTATACTCTTCTGCAAAAGCGAAATTTCTTTGTCCTTTCCCTCGATACTCGCATTCTTAGCCTCCACCAGACCCTCAATCTTCGCTTTATCCACATTGGAATTGCTTATAGCCTCCTTATACAACTGTTCCTTTTCCGCAAAAAGAATTTCCTTTTGCTGCAATATGCGGATTTTCTCCTCCAACAAAGCATTCTTCTCGCTCAACTGTTTGTTTATCTCATTATTCACCACAGTCAGAGTATCATTCATGAGATGCAACTCATTGTTGCGGCGTTTCAAAACGTCTATACTTCCTTTCAAATTCACAATCTCCCCACGCAGGTTCTCCACCTCCAACTGCAAAGCCGTGTATTCGAACTCCAAACTATCCTCGCTGTAAATCTGCTGCCCGCACACGAAAAACGACGTCGATAACATGCAACAAAAGAACAATACTCTCAAAATATATTTCAACATAACAATTCCATGAATTTTCCGAACCTCGTTCACTAACGAAATCCTCGGCAAAGATACGTCTTTTTAGCCTTTTTCCCACCCCGGAAAAAGCGAAAAACAAAAACAAAGCCCCAAGCCCCTTTTCTCAAACGCCCTTTCGCTCGACGGAAACGCCGTTTGAATTTTTTCTTTCGCCCTTTTAATTTTCTAAAACGGCCTTTGGTTTGAAGGTGATATGGGCTTGGTGTGAAAGGGAGTGGGTTTTTAGGCGGTAAAAAGAGCTTGGTGATTTGTTCTTTCGGTTTTTCTTCATATCTTTGCACTTGGTTTGTAATCTAATCAAGCGAGAGTATCATGCATATTGCGATAGCAGGAAACATTGGTTGCGGAAAGACAACTCTTACAGAGCTGTTGGCTAAGCATTTCAAGTGGACAGCAATTTACGAACAGGTGGACGATAATCCCTATATTGCGAATTTCTACGAGGATATGAGGCGTTGGTCTTTTAATTTGCAGATTTATTTCCTGCATAAGAGATTTAAGCATGTCATTGATTCGCGAAACAGTTTCGAAAATATGGTTCAAGACCGTACTTTGTATGAGGACGCTTATATTTTCGCCCCCAATCTGCATGCGATGGGGCTGATGAACTCTCGGGATTATGAGACTTATCTGTCTTTGTTCGAGTTGATGAACTCTTTTATCAAACCGCCGGATTTGCTTCTTTATATGAAGGCTTCGGTGCCTACTTTGGTGAGCAGGATTGCCAAAAGAGGGCGTGAGTATGAGAGCAGCATAAGATTGGATTACATAAGCTCCTTGAACGAAAGGTATGACAGCTGGATTGATACTTACGAAGGAAATAAGTTGATACTGAATATAGACGAGCTTGATGTGGTTGACAGCAAGGAAGATTTCGGAAAGGTTGTCTCCATGATAGAAGCGGAAATTAACGGTTTGTTCAAATGAGAAGACTTGCGGTTATACCGGCACGTTATGCCAGCAGCAGATTTCCGGCAAAGCCTTTGGCGGAATTGAGAGGGAAGTGTATGATAATGTGGGTTTATGATGCTGTTGCAGCTTCGGCTTTGTTCGACAGGGTTGTGGTTGCCACAGATGATGAACGCATAGAGAGAAAGGTGAGAGAGTGTGGCGGCGATGTGATGATGACTTCCAAGGATTGCTCTTGCGGGACGCAGAGATGCGATGAGGTGCTTGCGACTTTGGAAAGGGCAGGGGAGTATTATGATTTGGTGGTCAATGTGCAGGGAGATGAGCCTTTGATTAAGAAAGAGCAGTTGGAGGATGTTGTGTCTTTGTTCGAGAATAAGGATTGTCGGATTGCAACTCTTGCAAAGAGGATAGAGTGTGCGGAAGATTTGTTCAGCCCCGATTGTGTCAAAGTCGTGTTCGCAGAGAACAGGGCAATATATTTTTCCCGTAGTGTGATACCGTATTTGAGGGGTGTGGAGAGGGAAGATTACTTGAAGCACGCATGTCATTACAAGCATATAGGTCTTTATGCTTACAGAAGCGAGACATTGCACGAGATTGTGCGGCTTCCTCTTTCGACTTTGGAAAAGGCAGAGAGCCTTGAACAGTTGCGTTGGTTGGAAAAGGGTTTGTGTATCTTCATAAAGCCGACGGCTTTCGAGAGTTTCGGAGTGGATACGCCCGAAGACTTGGAGAGAATAAACAGAATGTTGGAATAATATAAACGAATATATAATGAATGTAGCAGCCGATTTATTCGAATATTTGCATAGTCATGATAAAGCCGAACTTCCGGGTTTGGGAACTTTTTATGTGCAACATCATGCGGCGGAAATATCGCCTTTGACGGGTACTATAGAACCTCCGTGCAGGAAGTTGATTTTCCAAGCGGAGGAAGCGAATGATTATTCTTTCGTGAAGAGTATGGCGGAAAAGGAGTTTATTTCCGAACAGACGGCTTTGGTTTGGATAAAGCAATATACCGATTCTTTGAAAGAGAAGTTGGAGAAAGGGGCTAAGTGCAAGATTGGAGAATTAGGAGAATTGGGCAGAGACTTTGCGGGAAATCTTACATTTGAAGCAGGTAAGTTGAATTTGTTGGACGATGCCTTTGCTTTTACAACGCTGAAAAACGTCAAGACTTTCGACGCCGATGAATTTCTTACGCCTATTCGCACCAAGGAGCCTGAGCCGGAAGGCGTTGAAGAGGTGAAAGAACCGGCGGCAGAGCCTGTGGAACAGCCTGTTGTGGAGGAAGCTCCCGTGCAGAGGGCGGAAGAAATGCAGCAAAGGGAATTGCCGCAGGAGAGTGTTTCGCATAGGGAGGCTGTTGTGGCAGCGGAATTGGAGAATACTGTTGCGGAGAGTGAGGTGAAGGAGACTTTGGCAGTCGATGAGCTTCCGGAGCAGGAGGCAGAGTTGAAACCTATAGAGAAAGACGTAAAGATAGAGGATATAATCCCTGCTTCGGAACAAGAGAAAGCCGAAGCCCTGGCTGCGATAGAGCAGGAAAGACGTCGTCAGGAAGAGGAAAGACTTCGCGAGGAGGAAGAAAAGGAAAGGAAACACCGAGAGAAAGCGGAGAAGAAACGTAAGAAGAAAGCAAAGAAGCGTCGTAAAAGAATAATGCTTGTCATACTTTGCATATTGCTCTTCCTTTTGCTTTGTTGCGGAGGTTTCGTTGCAGGCTTTTACTTCAACCTTTTGCCGGATAAGCCTTTCTTGAAGCCTTTAACGGAGAGGTTGAGCTATTATATAAGTCCTAAGTCGCAGCAGAAGCCTGATGCCGTTGTTGTGGTGCAGACACCGACAGAGCTTGTGGAGGAAAGTTTTACGGAAAGCATTGCGGAGGAAACGGAACCGCTTGAAGAGCCTGTGCCGGAGGTGAAGAAGCCGCAGCCTGTCAAGAAGGTAGCGAAAGCAAAGACCGAAAAGAAAAAAGAAAAGCCGGAAGCAGTTCAAACGAAACCGGCAACGGAGAGCGTGGATAATAATTCCCCTGTGGTGGTTCAGAACTATTCCCGTATGGGTTTTGATGTCATCGGCGGTTCTTTCTCGGACAAGAAGAATGCGGAGCGTTTGGCTCGAAAGGCTAAGAGTTTGGGTTACGACAGTTACGTATTGAGCAAGGTGAAGAGCGGTTCGCCTATTTTCTATGTGAGCTACGGTTCCCGCAGAACCTTGAAAGAGGCGAACGACCTGATGGCCAAGATGATTGAAAGACTTGGTGGAGAGTACTATGTCATAAGCCGATAGCCCTAAAGTTCAGATGGTAAAAACAAAGGAGTATCCTTACTCTTTCCATACCCTTTCAAACGGCATAAGGCTCGTTCACAGGTTTACGACTTCGGACGTATCCCATTGCGGACTGACGATAGACATGGGTTCGCGGGACGAGAAAAGTTCGGAAAACGGAACGGCTCACTTCATAGAGCATTGTCTTTTCAAGGGAACGGAGAAACGAAAGGCATTTCAGATACTTTCCTGCATCGATGGAGTGGGAGGGGAGTTGAATGCTTTCACAACAAAGGAGGAAACCTGCGTTTATGCTCTTTATCTGCAACAATATCAGGAGAGATTTTTGGAACTGCTTGCGGATATAATGTTTCATTCCGATTTTCCTCAACAGCCGGTCGAGAAAGAGAAGGTTGTGGTGCTTGACGAGATAAATTCGTATTTGGACACCCCTTCGGAGCAGATTTTTGACGACTTTGAACATCTTATTTTCGGCAATCACGGTTTGGGACGTTTGATTTTGGGAACACCAAGGAGGGTAATGTCTTTGTCATGTGAGCAGTTGAAGGATTTTTTCAGTTGGAATTATACGACGGATAAGATGGTTGTTTCGACAATAAGCTCTATGCCCGCCGACAAATGGTTCTCTCTTTGCGAAAAACACCTTGGAGCGGAATGCAAAACAACAGGAAATATGAGCAGAAAAGCTCCTCGCAAATATGAAGCCAAGACGGTGGTCGAGCAAAGAGACACTTATCAGTCGCATATAGTAATAGGGAACAGAGCATTCTCCTATCGTAATCCCAAGAAGGTGGCTTTCTCTCTGTTGAACAACATTCTCGGCAGCGGAGCGATGAATTCCTATCTGAATATGCACATAAGGGAGAAGTACGGCTTTACTTATTCCATAGAGTCCTCCTATACGGCGTATTATGACAGCGGAGTGTTTGCCGTTTATGCCTCCACGGATAAGAAGCATGCCGATAAAACCTTGCAACTTATCAAACATGAGTTGGATAATCTTGCTCAAAAGGCGATAAATCCCGTAAGCCTTTCCAAATTCAAACATCAGTTGATAGGACAGTTGATTGTAAATGCCGATCAGAACCAAAGCGAGATGTTGGCCATGGGAAAAAGTCTTTTGAACTTCGGAAAGATAAACAGTTTGCAGGAAATATGCGAGCAGCTTGAACAACTGACACCTTCGGAGGTTCAAGACGTGGCTCAAGAGGTCTTTTCACCCGATAAGTTGTCGGTAATACAATATTTATAGGGCTGTATGAATAATCGGAATGGCTTATCGGAGGCAGCGAAACGAAGAAATGAGAAAACAATTATATAACAAATAAAATAATAACAAAGCAATGAAGAAAAACATTTTCAGTTTGATGGCATTGATGCTGGCTTTCTCGGCTGTCTTTGCCAAACCGGTGCCGAAACCGGACGAAGGAATGTGGTTGCCTATGTTTTTTAAGCAACTGAATTATGCGGATATGCAGAAGAAAGGTCTAAGACTTACGGCAGAAGAGTTGTACAGTTTCAACAATTCGTCTTTGAAAGATGCTATTGTTCAAATGGGAAACTTCTGTACGGGAGAAATTGTTTCCGAGAAGGGTTTGATGTTTACCAATCACCACTGCGGTTACAATGCAATAGCGAGTGCTTCTACCGTTGAACACGATTATTTGACCAATGGCTTTTGGGCTTACAGTATGGAGGAGGAAATTCCTATTCCGGACTTATATGTTTCTTTCCTTGTCAGAATGGAAGATGTAACAAAGGACGTTTTGCAAAACCATATCAATGAAGCGGACAAGTCGAAGTACGAGGATGAAATCCAAAAGCGTATTACCGAATTGGAGAAGAACAACAGCGAGAACGGAAGGTATAAAGTGGAGATTAAGCCTTTCTTTGAGGGCTTGGAATACTACATGTTCGTTTATGAGGTTTTCCATGATGTTCGTTTGGTCGGCGCTCCTCCGTCAGCAATAGGCAAGTACGGCGGAGATACGGACAACTGGATGTGGCCTCGTCATACAGGCGACTTTTCCATATTCAGAGTATATGCTTCAAAGGACAATACTCCTGCCGAATATTCAAAGGATAACGTACCTTACAAGCCTAAACATTATCTCCCTATAAGTCTTAAAGGCGTAGAGAAAAACGACTTTACAATGATATGGGGTTACCCCGGTTCCACTGAGAGATATATGACTTCCTACGAGGTCAAGAACACAATAGAGGTAAGCGACCCTGCCGTAATAGCCGCAGGCGATGCCCTTTTGCCCGTGATGAAGAGCATGATGGACAAGGATAATGCGGTAATGTTGAAATATGCGGGCGATTATGCAAGTTACATGAACCTTTGGAAGAACAAGAAAGGCGAATTGAGAGGATTGAAGCGTCTTGACGTGTATGGCAAGAAGAAAGCTATCGAGGAGCGTTTGGCAGAATGGATAAAGGCGGACGGCGACAGAATAAACCGATACGGAAGCCTGCTGTCAGATTTGGAAAAGAACTTCAAGATTATTGCAGACGAACCGTTGACCAAGTATTCTTGGTATGGTAACCTCGGATTGATGACTTGCAAAACCGCATTGAGTGCTTTCAGAATTTACATGACCTTGCAGGTGGTTGACGAACAAATGAAAGACAAAGCCATTGCGGAACAACTGAAAGCAGGTCTTGCGGCTGAAATGGAAGGAACCTTTGCTGCGACTGACCCTGCTACGGAAAAGGAAATGTTCAGGGCTCTTTGTAATTTGCTTTACTCCATTCCGGCTTCCGAACGTTTGTTTGCCCTTAATGAGCTTTTTGATAAGAAATACAAGGGCGATATCGATAAGTTGGTAGAAGATGCTTTCAAAAAATCTGTCTTCGCAAACGAGAAAGCATTCGCCAAATTTATTGCTAATCCGACTGCAAAGAAGTTGCAAAAAGACCTTATAGCACAAGTAGGTATGTTAACATACATCATGTTGCAAGGTACTGATGAAAAAATGAGTCAGGCAGAGCACGAGTTGCAACGTTTGCGTCCTCTGTTTATCGAAGCCTTACGGGCAATGGACGCAAATTTGGTACGTTATCCTGATGCCAACTTCACAATGAGAATGACATACGGACAAGTTCTTGATTACTATCCTGCAGATGCAGTTCACTATGATTTTGTAACCACGATAGACGGCTTGATGGAAAAGGAAGACCCTTCAAATGCCGAGTTTACAGTACCAAAGAAACTCAAAGAACTCTATAATGCCAAAGATTACGGTCAATATGCCGACAATGAAGGCAGACTTATCACCTGCTTCCTATCCAACAACGACATCACAGGCGGAAATTCCGGAAGCCCTATTCTTAATGCCGACGGACATTTGATAGGACTTGCATTTGATGGTAATTGGGAGGCAATGAGCGGCGACATAGCCTTTGAACCGGAACTGCAAAGAACAATCAATGTTGACGTACGCTACGTTCTCTTTGTGATTGACAAGTATGCAGGAGCTAAAAACCTTATAGACGAATTGAAAATAGTGAAATAAACAACAGAAACGCAAAAAACAAATGAAACTGACAAACGACAAAGAAAAGGTAAGCTACATAATCGGTGAGGATATAGGAGCATCACTTTTGAAAGAGGGCTATGACCTTGATGTAAACATTTTCTTGGAAGCCATAAAGGCTGCTGCCTCCGGCAAAAGCGAGAACCTTTTGAGCGAAAACGAGAAAAACGAAGTCATGATGCGTTGGCAACAAGAGGTAAACGCCAAGAAACAAGCCGCCATGGCAGAACAGGCAAAAGGGGCAAAGAAAGAAGGTTCGGCTTTTCTTGCTCAAAACCGTAATAATCCCGGAGTATTCGAAACGCCGAGCGGTTTGCAATACCAAGTCCTCCAAGGAGCAGAGGGAAAGAAGCCTAAGGCTACCGATACCGTTCACGTACACTATCATGGTACACTTTTGAACGGACAGGTTTTCGATTCCTCCGTACAAAGAGGCGAGCCGACCTCCTTTCCTTTGAACCAAGTTATCGCAGGTTGGACGGAAGGCCTTCAACTCATGAGTATAGGAAGCAAATACCGCTTCTTCATACCATCGGAGCTTGCATACGGCGACCAAGCAGTCGGTTCGATACCCGCAGGCAGCACTTTGGTATTCGATGTCGAACTGTTGGATATAAAATAAGCCGGCTGGCGACTTCAAATGGAATATCACATCCTCAGTTTCGAGCAAGCCCGCTTGCAATACGGCAATGCTGATGCACGAAACATAGGAGAAGCACGAAGCTATCAGGCAGAACAATACCTGAGAAGCCTCATACAAACCAAAGGAATGCCCTTCGACCTCTTAATAAAGAGAAGTCCGAAGGGCAAACCCTTTTTCCCCGCCATGCCAAAGCTGCATTTCAATATTACCCACAGCCGAACCCACATAGCCATTGCTCTGTCGGATACCCCGATCGGCATAGACCTTGAACCGCTTCGCAAATACCGTCCAATGCTTGTTCATCGCAGTTTTCACCCTGATGAAGCCACCTATTTGGACACTATTGCAGAGGAACAAAAAGCCGAAGCCTTCACCCGCTTATGGACAATCAAAGAAGCATACGTTAAATACACCGGTACAGGTATAGCCGACAGTTTCCATAAGTTTGCAATCTCTCTGCCGCAATCCCCATATCCCCAAACCATAACCAACATTTCAATACGCCACCTTCCCCAAAATCAACCACAACTTCGCATATCAAGCCTCTATCTCCCCGAAATCCAACATTACTTCGCCATCTGCACCCATTGAAATCCGGCTTCCGAACACGAAAAAGGAGAAAACGAACACAAATAAGACAGATGCCACCGAGGAAAATGTAGAAATTATAGAGGGTAGGAGGGAAGCAAAGGTAAAGGTGTGCTATATTATATATGAAGAAATTATAGAAGCAACTTCAAAGGCAGATACAGAGAAACTGTTTGCTGTTGTCATCATGTTTTCTTTCATAAAACTTCCCCTCAGGATAGTACTAAGCTGAGAATTTCGTGTGAGCGTATCATCTTACCTGTGGTTATGTGTATGGCATAGAATCTTGCGAGATTGTCCGATAATTCCCTGCGTTCAATTCTTGTTGCGGTGCTTTTCGGGTGGGTGATTTGGGTATTTGCAAGGAGAAGGTTATGCAGTGAATGTGAGGATTGCAGGTTTAGGACGTCCTTGTCTTGTGGTGAAGGGGTGAATTGACCTGAAAGAAGGTCGAAAAAAGGTGCTTGTTCGCTGTAATTATCATACGGACGAAAGCCGAGTTTGGCGGAAAGGTCTATAAGAAAGTGCAAATGGAACTCTGATAGTGCGGTTTCTTCGGCTTTTTCCAAAGCCATGACTTGTTCTTTAAGGAAAAAGTATAAGTCCTCATTGGGAATATTCTCTTTGATTGAGAGATTCAGCACTTCTGCCATAAAGATTGCAAGACTTGTTTTGACAATATTGCTGCCTGTTTGTTCGCAACCCGAGATGAGAGAGGAGGTTTTGATATTATGCAACTTTGCTTTCGGCATGGAACTTATCTCTAATTGCAATATTCTCAAAGATTGAAAGTGTTGCACCTTCGTTCTGCTGCCGACTTTGCGGACTGAACGCAATATATAGGTCTGCAATCCGAAATCCTTGGTATAGGCTTTTACTATAAGACTTGTATCATTGTATGGTATGCTGTTGAGAACAAGAGCTTCGGTAATTGAAGTCATCGGATTACCTTATTATAAGTACTTTGCCTGTTGCGGTCTTCGTACCTTCTTCGGCAGAGGAAAAGATAAGATAAACCCCGCTTGCCACATCTTCTCCTTTGAAGTTCTTTCCGTCCCAAACGGCTTGCCCTCCTATGGATTTAATATGAGCCACAGTCTTTCCTGAAACATCTGTTATCCTTACATCCGAGTCTGCCACAAAACCTTTGATGGCTATTTTACCGCTATGTCCCGGTCTTAAAGGATTGGGATAGGCAGTCAGCCTTCCTGCCTGCTCGGCTCCTTTGGTCGATTCTGCTTTATATGAAACAATCCCCCTGTCCGTGCCTATGAAAACTTCACCCGTTATTCCGTTTTGAGCCATGCAGATAATTCTATTGGAAATCAAAGGACTGTTCTCTGCCGTAAAATGATATATTTGTTCGTTTCCGGAAGGCGAAAGAACATAAATACCGTTCCGCTCCGTACCTACCCATTTACGATTTCCTCCGTCAATCATTATGCAGGTTATATTCTCGAAATTCAAAAGGTATTGTGCTATGCCGTCTTCCTGATAGATTATATTCTGACACTCGGTATTGGAATGTACTCCGTCATCACTGTTAAACACATCGGAGATATTGTACGCCACCTTTATACCCTTGTCTGTTCCTATCCACATTTCTCCGTCCATATCCTGCGTTATGCAGTTTACCTTTGTGGTCTGGTCTTTTGAACCTTTATTAGGGTCAAGCAGTATTTTGTTTCCGTTGTTGTCCAAGACCAAAATCTTATTGCCCGCTGTCCAAAGCAATTTGTAATGAGCAGTCTTATCCAACGTCATTCCGAGTATTTCATCCATTCCTATGAAAGAATAAGTGTCGAAATTGCCCCATACATTATTATAAGTAAGATAGCAGAAACCATTCTGCACCATGGAATTTGCTATAAGCAGGTTTCCGGATTCGTCATACTCTACTTTTGCAATTCTGAAACAATAAGGGTGAGGCAGGAGTTTACCATCGGTATTCGCCTCCGTATAAACATTGATTACTTTATTGTCCAATATTTCCACAACGCCGTTCCACCATGATGATGCCATAATATGCTTGGGGTTGCGTGGGTCTATGCTTACGTTGAGAATGTCTTTTATCGTATCAAGTGCCGGTGTTCTGTCCAAGCCCCACCAATAACTGCCATCAAAAGAGCATACATTTCCACTAAGTCCGCGAGGTGCATTCTGTATTGTTCTTCCCCCGGGTCCCGCATAGACTTTTCCATCATCGGATACGGTTAAAGAAAATATATCATTACTCAAAGGACCGTTCGGGAAATAGCCTTCCACAGTCTGCGAACCTTTCTTGAAGTTTGCATAATGCAGTAATCCGCGATAATCATGAGCCAACCACAAATCCTCTCCATCTATGGTTATATCGTTTATATCAAGCTTTACATCATGCAAAGGATTCCATTCATCGCTCATGTGGAAATATTCCTTTTTATGTGCTATATCGTTGACGGAATAAAGGTTCACACTTCTGTATGCCGTCAAAATTAGAGTTGTATCACACAATCGCAAGTTTGCAATATACTCATCATCGAAAGCCGTCGTCCAATCTTTGCCGTCGAAAAGATATACAGTGCTGTTGGTGGAGTTTTCCATTGCAACGCCTACAAGAAGTTGCCTTTTGTTAGGTTGAAGCAGGAAATTTATATTGTAATCAGCTTTACCCGTATTACCTATGCTTTGAAACTTCTTCCACGTCTCACTTGCACTCAAAGCGGGACTGTTCTTCGGAGCATAAAGCAAACCCTCAACTGTTCCCGCAAATATGGCAGTATCGTTTATCACAATATTATTAACCGCTATCTTGGCATTGTTTTTGCCGACATAATAAGTATCATATATCTCTTTCCTAACCAAATCCAACACAACAATTCCGAAGCCGCAGGCAAGGTAAGCCTTGGAATTGTAAAAGTATATGTCGTTTATGGATTTGCTTCCCTCTATGCTGCGAACCTTTATATCGGAAATATTATACACTTTTCCGTTTTGCAGAATGTCGATATTGGAATTATCGTATGTAATAACCGTGGCTTTGGTCTGCGGATCATATCCGGTAACCCCCACCCCTGCATCGGAAAGTCCGTTCAAATCTTTCACAACGCGGTTATAATCGATTATCTTCAACTGATTGTCAGGGAAAATAACTGCCATAAAGTAGTTGTATTCCTCATTGCCTGTATGCTTAGGGTTAGCTGCTCTTCTCTCTTGACCAACTCTTGCAGCAGCAGCCGTTCTATGGTGTCCGTCTGCAACGTAAAGTGCAGGGATTTCCTTTTCAAATATTTCTTCTATTCGTTTTGTTACATTGTCATCTTCGATTACCCAAAACGTATGACCGAAGCCGTCTTCTTTTGCTACGAAATCGTAAACCGGCTTTTGGTTTTTGACGATATTTTCCACTATTTGGTCAATTTCTTTGTGGGCAGGATATGCAAAGAACACCGGTTCAACGTTTGCATTGGTTATGTTGACGTGTATCATTCGGTCATCTTCCTTATCCTTACGGGTAAGCTCGTGCTTCTTGATAACGTTGTTGAAATAGTCATCGACATGGGTGCAGCCTACTATACCGTATTGGGTGCGTCCGTCCATAGTTTGGGCGTATATATACAACTTAGGACGGTCTTCTTTCACCAACCAGCCTTGTTTTTTGAAGTTGTTGAAGTTCTCAACCACCTTATCATAAACTGCTTGTGAGTGTTCGTCTGTTCCTTCCGGCAAATCGATTTCTGCTTTCGTTACATGGAGCAAGGAATAAGGATTTCCTGCTGCTTCTATTCTTGCTTCTGCGGAATTCAACACATCATAAGGACGTGAAGCTAACTTTTCCACAATTTCGACAGGCGGTCTTAAACCCCTGAATGCTTTTACTCTTGCCATATTGTTATGTTATTATTCGTTAGTACTGAAATTTGCTGCAAATATACCACTATATTTCGGAGTGGAGACAAGGAATGCGTGTTTTTTCGGGCTGAGGCTTTGTTTTTTCGCAGAAATCAAATAAATTTGCAGTTTGATAGTTATTAAGGAATAAGAACATTGTCGGATTTGAGAGCTAAATTCATCAATATATTCGTTGCATGCGTGGTCGTGGCTTTGCTTACGGCATGTTCAACGCATAAGGACAAGTGGATAAACAGGCAGTATCACAGCATGGTAGCCCATTATAACGCATGGTGGAACGGAAATCAGGCATTGAAAGAGGGTGTGAAGAGTTTGGAAAAGGCTCACAAGGATAATTTTTCCGAAATACTTCCGATATACAAGCTTGGTACTGCGGAGAATGCAAATGCCATTAAATCGAATACCGAGCGTGCCATAGAAAAAGGAAGCAAGGTCATAAAGAAACACTCCATGAAGTTCTCGGGTGTGGAGAAAAATCCGCAGATTGACGATGCTTATCTGCTTATAGGCAAGGCTTGTTTCTATTCTCAGGACTATAAGAGTGCCGCTGCAACATTCTCCCTGATAATGGGGCAATATAAAGATAGGAAAGAGATGTATGAGCCTATGATTTGGCTTGCTCTTACAAATTCAAAGTGCAAAAAATACAGCGAGTGCGACATTCTGCTCGACCAAGTGAAGAATAAGATGGACGAAGGCAAAGCACCGAAAAATCTTAACAACTTTCTCTATACCGTTTATGCCGAAAATGCATTGGCTCAGGGAAAGAACGCATTGGCGTTGGAATATTTCAAAAAGCGTAAATTCACATTTTTCCAACCAAAGCTCAATACAAGACTTTTATTCATCGAAGGACAGATTTACCAAAAGGCAGGTGATTACGAACAAGCCGGACGCTGCTTCAAGAAAACGGCACGCAGGGCAGGTGATTACGAAATGCAGTTTGCCTCCAACCTTAACCTCGCAATGTGTTACGACCCCAAGAAAGGCAACAGCAAATTCATCATCGCACGTCTTGAAAAGATGTTGAACGATAAGAAAAACACAGAATACAAAGACCGCATTCATTACGCCTTGGGCGAAGTGTATTATAGGGATAAGAATGTCGATAGAGCGTGTTTGGAATGGGAAGAATCCGTTCATAATGCGGCAAGCAGCAGTCCTCAAAAAGTTACATCGGCACTGCGAGCCGCAGATACTTATTTCTCTTTACTCGAAAAATATGAGCGAGCCTATATGTATTATGACACAGCCCTTGCCGTCATGTCGAAGGATTATCCTAATCGTGCGGGCATAGAAAGTCGTCAAAAGGTGTTAACCAAGCTCGTTCAAGACCTTCGTTGCGTAGAACGTTGGGACAGTTTGCTTGCAATGAGCGAATTGAGCAAGGAAGAGCTTGACCGCAGAGTGGATTCTTACATCGAGGAATACAAACGTAAGAAAAAAGAAAAGGAAGAGGAGGAGAAAAAAGCCAAAGCCTTGGCAGCAAGTATGGCAGGCATGACACGTTACGACCAATTCAGCCAAAATAATCGTTCAAACTGGTATTTCTACAATAATGCAACCGTTCAGGTGGGACAGTTGGAGTTCAAGCGTATTTGGGGAGACCGAAAATTGGAAGACAACTGGCGATTGAGCCATAAGAACGAGGAATTCGACTTCGATCAAATGGCAGAAACACTCGACGAAAACGGCAATCCGATAGATTCGAACGCCGTTTCGTCAGCCTCGAAAGCCCGTTCCAATGACCCCGAATCAAGAGAATATTACACCAAAGACATACCCTACACTCAGGCTCAAAAGGATTCTGCCCATGAAGAGATAGCCGATGCACTTCTTTCGGCAGGATACATTTATTATCAGGGCTTGAACAACAACCCAAAAGCCGTAGAGACATTCCTTGACTTGCAAAGACGTTATCCGAGACATCAAAACATACCGCCTTCCTCATATCACCTCTATCGTATCTATGATATAATGGGACAATACCCTAATTCCAATTTCTACAAGAACAAAATCCTTGAAGAATATCCCGAAAGCGAGTTCGCAATGATGATAAGCAATCCAGAATATTGGAACGAAATTGCGAAATCCGGCTCTTTGGGTGAGAAATTGTACTCGGATGTTTACGCTTTGTACAAAAACGATATGTACAAGCAGGCAATCGATGCAGGCAAAAGGGCAATAGATACATTGAAATTCGGACCTTACATACCGAAAATTCTTTATGTTCAAGCCCTTTCCAAAGGCAGATTATACGGCATTGATTCCCTTGCCATGGATTTGACACTCATATTGCACAACCATACCGAGAGTGAAATAGCACCAATAATAGAAGCACAGTTGCAGCATCTTGCCGCAAGCTATCCCGATGGCAAGATAGATCTTACCTATCACCCCAAACCGAAAGCCGAAGTAAAAGACGATAAAAAGCAGCAAAGCCAATCGGAAAGCGAGAGCGAAGAAGCCAAGCCGGCTGAAGACGTCATGGATGCCGAGATGTTGATGTACAAATTCAAAGACATGCAACATTATTATGTCTTTTTATTTGATGATGATAAGATGGACGCCATAGAATTGGACGCAAAGGTGAAGCAATTCAACACTGAAAACTATCCGGACAAGAAACTGCAAACAACAAGTATGCTGTTCACCATGACCAAACAAATGATAATCGTAAGGAAATTTCGCAACAGAGAACAAGCCATGGCGTACTATACTTCCATAGCTTCTTTATTGAAGAATTATGATGCAAACAATTATACGCACTTTGTAATATCTTTGCAGAACTACCCTACATTCTATAACAGAAAGAACATCGACATTTACGAGAAGTTCTTCAAGCTCATGTACCTGCCGAAAGACGGAAACGAAAGCACAAACGAACAAGACATGCAACAAAATACGGAAAATCAAGTAAAACAATAGAAAACAATTATTGCAATATGGTAAATCACGAACAAAACGAGCAGTTCAACGTCATCAGTAAAGGAACCTCAATCAAAGGAGACGTTGTTTCGGACGGCGATATGAGAGTTGACGGAACAATAAACGGCAACTTGATTGTCAAAGGCAAATTATTTATGGGGCAGACCGGTTATATCAAAGGCACAATCGAAAGTCGAGATGCCGAATTGGCAGGCAACATAGAGGGCAATATAAAAGTCGCAGGGCTTTTGGCACTGCTCAAAACCTCGGATATAAAAGGCGATTTGCTCATCGGTCAGCTCTCCATAGAACCCGGAGCCCAATTCTCCGGTCATTGCAGCATGGGAGATGAGGCACGAACACAATATTCCTCTGATTCCGAGGAGCAGTACACCGCAGAATAAGATGTAATGAAAGAGTACGGCAAATATTCAGCCATAGCCTTTGAACTCCTCGTCATAATCTTTGCAGGAGTTTATGCAGGCTGGAAATTGGACACCTATATACCAAAAACAAAACCTCTCTTCACCGTAACGCTCAGCCTTTTGTCCATAGCCGTGGGGCTGTACGCCACCTTGAAGAAACTAACAAAAAAATAAATATGCAAAAACACCCATTGGCAGCTTACTTTTCAAAATTGAGTATCTTCGCAATATGCGTATGCTTTGTCTATTTATTCGCAGCACTCGCACTGCCGAAAGAATTTTTCAGTCAAAACATACCATATTACGTAATCATGTTCTATGCCCTCACCGCCCTTTCATATTTGGCTCTCTATTTCTTGCCACGAAAAAGGAAAGTGAACTTCGTACACATCTTTCTGATAAGCAAACTGCTCAAATTCCTAATCTATATAGGCGTTTTGGCATTGGTATATCTTTTCGGAGTGGAAACACAAGCCAAATTCGCAGTAAGTTACTTCATACTCTTTCTGCTTTTCCTTGTATTCGATACCGTAACCACCAATCGACTCTCGCGAAAGGAAGCAGAACGCGAAAAAGAAGAAGCAAAACAACAATCAAAAGCAAACGATGATGAATAAGAAACCTATATTGAAAGCCCTATCGATACTTTTACCGATCAGCCTCTTGTTTTCATGTCAGGAGGAAATAGAAGAGAACGACCTTCTTGAAGGAAAATGGAGAGAAAGCAGCGTTTTGAGCAATGAAGATGCCGAAGATTGTGCAAAACAATCCTATATGGAATTTTCAAAATACACTTATGAAGCCAAAGAACGCAAACAAGTAATCGTCAATAAATGTTCCGGTGATATAATCACAAATGCCTATTCCCTGAAAGGGGATACCATCATCACCGTTGATGATAAGCAGATAACCAAACGCTATATCATACGAACATTAGACCAAACAAAATTGACCTACATCGATAAAGACGGTATTTCATACACATATCTTCGCTGGTAAGCATGCTTCAACATTCCGGACTGTGGGGGCTGTTCATCGGCAGCTTTCTTGCCTCCACCATACTGCCCTTTCCGAGTGAAGCCCTGCTGTTGGGCAATATCGCATTAGGCAATAATGTATGGCTGTGCGTTATTCTGGCAGGTATAGGCAATACATTGGGCGGCATGACCTCCTATTGCCTCGGTCGTCTCGGCAAATGGCAATGGTTGGAAAAGTGGTTCAAGGTAAAGAAAGAGAAAATCCTCACCGTACAACAAAAGATAAACCGATACAAATCCATAGCTGCCTTTTTCTCATGGCTGCCCATAGTCGGCGACCTTATAGCCATCACATTGGGCTTTATGAAAATATCCCCATGGAAAAGTTGCCTTTATATGGCAGTGGGACGCTTTGCCCGTTTCGCCGCAGTCGGCGGATTAGTCAAGCTCTTTTGAGGCAGTATTATATGGATTCGGTTTTAATATTCTTTTTATGGTAAAGAGCAAAAGTCTCTTCCCACCACAGCCAGACCGCCTGCAGCCGTTTCCTTATAGAGAGAAGGCAGGTCTTTACCCGTCTGCTTCATGGTTTCTACCACCTTATCAAAGGAAATGAGGTGTTTGCCGTCCGACATCATGGCATAAAGATTGGCATCCAAGGCTCTCAGAGCCGCAAAAGCATTACGCTCTATGCAAGGCACCTGCACCAAACCGCAAACAGGGTCGCAAGTCAAACCCAAATGATGTTCCAAACCAATCTCTGCCGCATATTCTATCTGTTGGGGAGTACCTCCGAAAAGTTGGTTCGCCGCCGCTGCCGCCATGGAGCAAGCCGAACCCACCTCTCCCTGACAACCCACCTCCGCACCCGAAATTGAAGCATTCTGTTTAATCACCGTACCTATCAAACCTGCCGTTGCAAGAGAGCGAATGATTTGTTTATCCGTAAATTCGTGTTCCGTATTCAAATGATAAAGCACAGCCGGCACAACGCCGCACGAACCGCAGGTAGGAGCCGTTACAATAAGCCCGCCTGCCGCATTCTGTTCCGAAACGGCAAGGGCATACGACTGAACGAAACAGCGACCCCTCAAAGAAGGTTTGTAACTCCTTGCCTTGGTATAGTAAGACATTGCCTTGCGTCTCAAACGCAGTCCACCCGGAAGAACACCCTCCTCATTAAGTCCCTCTTCTACGGATTGCTTCATAACGCTCAATACCTCCATAAGGTAATCCCAAATCTCATTTCCCTCAAACTCCTGCACATATTCCCAGAAAGTCAAACCATTCTCGTCCAAATACTTCAATACATCACCAAGACTGTGATGCGGATACACATTTCTTACCTCCGACTCCTCATGCACCTCTTCCCGAATAATCTTTCCGCCACCTATGCTGTAAATCACCCATCTGCCCAAACTCTTATCCGAAGCGTCAAAAGCCTCGAAACACATCGCATTGGGGTGAAGAGCCAAGAAAGTATCCGCTTTCCATATTATCTTGGTTCTTTCCCTGCCCAAAACATCAATCACAGCCTTATCCGTCAAGTGTCCCTTACCCGTAGCGGCAAGCGAGCCGAAGAGAGTAACCTCAAATCGTGCTGCATCGGGATAAGCTTTCAAAAACAATTCCGAAGCCTTCCTCGGAGCCATGGTATGGGAACTCGAAGGACCGAAACCGATTCTGAATATCTCTTTTATGCTTTCCATTTCTATTGATTTAAGTACACAAAACCAAACTTCTCCAAATCAATTCGGTTGAAAAAACGGCGAATGACGAAGACCGAAAGCCTCATAAGCCCGATAACACTAAACGCCATCTTCAACGAAGACAAAATTACAGAGATTTTCCGTAATGCAAATACCATTCCGATAATTTTTGCAGCCCAAAAGAAAATGCACACACCGATAAGGCATTTAGCGTAACGCCATTTGAGGAAAATAAATCGCCGAAAGAAAAAAAAGAACCGCCGTTTTGTTTTTGCAGAACGGTGGTTCGTTAAAGTCTTTTTGTATCAGAGTTTGCAGTCTTTGCCGGTGCAGATGTATGGTTCCCTATCGAAATCCAAGGTATCCATTTGCGAGAAGTCCGTTTCCCGTATATCCACGTCCTTTATCTCGTACAATTCCCTCGGATGCACTCTCATTTCCTTTGAATAGCGTTTATAACTTTTCAAAAGCCTGCCATGCTTATCCACTATAAGGTTCAACGGAATGCCGAAAGCATCATTCACCTTTTCTCCCTCCGGAAAAATATAGTTAATGAGATTGTTCCATTTGTTTTCGTTTGCAGTGCAGAACTCTTTCCTTTTATCTGAGAAATAATACGGCACAACATTAAGATTATATTGTTTAAGAAGGTTTGGAACATGCTTTATACCGCCGGTATCCTCCAATATGAAGTACCATTTTACGGTTTTGCTGTCGTAAGACTTCATAATGCCGGGGTAGGTAAGTTGCATGTGTTCCTTACAGGGACCGCAACATGGAGAATAAAAGACAACAAACTTATAACAAGAAGTATCGTCAATCAATAATCTCTTCAAGTCGTCCGCATTCAATGCCTTGAACTCCGAATGCTTGGCAGCATATTTTTGAGACCGCGAAGTTTCAATACATAACTGTATACAAGAAACGCAACACAATGTAAGGACGGTAAGAGATAGTAATAAATAAATCTTTCTTTTTATCATGATAGCATAGTATTACTTTCCGCAAAGATATAACAAAAAAACGATACAACAATAAAGCCAAATATATTTTGAAATAATCGTCTCACAAATGTACACATTGATAAGGCATTTAGCATAACGCCATTTGGGGAAAATAAATCGCCGAAAGAATTTTCTGAAAGGGCGTTTCGTGAAACCTTTTCGGCGTTTCAGTAAGGTGAGTTGCAAGTGTCGGAAAATCAGAGACTGAGAAAGAGTAGGGAAATGGCGTAAGTAGCAAGGGTTACAAGAATACCGCTTTTGAAAAATTCGCGGAAACTTATCTTTACGCCGAGTTTGTCGGCGGATTCTATGACTATGATATTCGCCATGGCTCCGAGGATTGTGGCATTGCCTGCAAGGGTGGAGGCAGAGGCAAAGGTAAGCCACAGTGTTTGGGAGTCGGCAGTTTGCAAGAGGGGTAACATAAGGACGGTATAGGGTACGTTGCTGAGGATTTGGCTCATAACAATACTGATACCGTGAATGCTTAAAATGCCTGCCAAGTCATCTTGCAGAGGGAGCTTAAACATAAAGTCCAATACGCCCGTATGACCTACCGCTCCTACGACTATGAAGAGCGAGGCGAAGAAAAGCAACAGCACCCAATCGACTTCTTTCATCAGTTCGGCAGGCTTGTGGTCGGAAAGCAATATGGCAAGTGAGGAAGCTGCCAAGGCGAGGACACATAAGGGAAGGTTGAGGATTTTTCCCAAGAAGAAAGCTATCGTGAGCAGGAGGAAGATTACGGCAGAGGTGAGTTTGGGCTTTTTGAGCGTTGTTTTCATGTTTTCATGTTTCAAGGGTGTTTTGTCGGAGAAGTCTTTGCGATAGACAAATCGTATAACAGCAACGATAATCAGCATTCCAAGCATGGAAATCGGCAGAAGGTGAAGCATGAATTCCGAATAAGTCATGCCGCTGTTGATGCCTATGAGCATATTTTGAGGATTGCCCGTCATGGTCATGAGACTGCCGGCATTGGAAGCAAGGATTTCTGCCATCAGGTAAGGCAGAGGGTTAAGTCCCGAGCCTATACAAACGGATATGATGATAGGCGTGAATATCAGAACGACTGCGTCATTGACTAAGAAAGCAGATGCAATGCCGGTAATGAAGACCGTATAGACAAGAAATTTGAAACGGCTTGTGGCAAAGAGCAGAATTTTGGACGCAGCTGCATCAAAAAAGCCGTCAGCCTTCAATACGGAAATCATTAACATCATTCCCAAAAGCAGGAATATGGTATTGAAGTCTATAAAGCTCACTGCTTCTTGCAGATTCACCACGCCGAAGCACAGCATTGCCACCGCACCGACAAAAGCCGCCGTCGGGCGGTCTATATTCAGCCTCGGCAATTTGGTAAAGATTATTCCGATATAGGTAAGTGCAAATATAATGGTAGCAATAAGCCCTGTACTCATGTCAAGCGTTTATTGCGGGAAACGCAATCCGTGTCCTGTTTATTGCTTGCCCAAAAGAGCGAACATATTCTTCTTGTATGCTTCGACGCCGGGCTGGTTGAAGGGATTGACACCAAGCATATACGCACTTAAAGCACAAGAAAATTCAAAGAAATAAAGCAAGCCTCCTATGCTTTCAGCGTCTATCTGAGGCACACACAACTTCACCTGCGGCACACCACCGGAGATATGAGCCTTTTGCGTTCCGCATTCTGCCTTTTGATTGATTTCATGCATGGAATGCTTCAAGAGGTAGTTCAAACCATCGAGATTTTTCTCCTCGTATGGAATTTCAATATGTTTATTGCTCTTTCCTACGCTTATAACGGTCTCGAACATCAGTCTTTCACCCTCTTGAACGTATTGTCCCAAGGAATGCAGATCCGTGGTGTCCAACATGCCGACAGGGAACAGCCCCTTACCGTCCTTGCCTTCGCTTTCGCCGAAGAGCTGTTGCCACCAAGAGGAGAGATATTGCAGTTTGGGTTCATAGACGACAAGGATTTCCAATTTCTTTCCGCCTTTGTATAATATGTTGCGCAAAGCCGCATATTTCCAAGCGGGGTTTGCAATGCTTCTCTCTTCAATCAGGCGACTCCGCATCTTGCTTGCACCTCTCAACAATGCCTCCACATCTACGCCTGCCGCCGCCGCAGGGAAGAGACCCACGGGAGTGAAAACCGAAAACCTGCCTCCCACATCGTCTCTTATGATAAAACTCTCGTAAGCGTTCTCTCGGCACATCTGTCGCAAAGCCCCCTTATCTTTATCCGTTATTGCGATAATCCTATCCTTGGCTTCCTTTTTGCCATACTTCTTTTCCAAGGCATGACGCAGCACACGGAACGCCACGGCAGGCTCTGTCGTTGTGCCTGATTTTGAAATCACACAAAGGCAATACTCCTTATGTTGCAACAATTCGAGCAAATCAGCCATATAATCTTCGGAAAGATTTGTTCCGGCGTAAATTATCTTGCAGAAATGCGACTTTCCGTAATTTGAGAATGCCGATTGCAGAGCGGAAATCACCGCCTTGGCTCCCAAATACGACCCGCCGATGCCCACAACGACCAATATTTCTGCTTTCTTCTGCACAAGCGTCGCCACTCTCCTCAATTCGTCAATTTGTTTACGGTCTGTGCTTACAGGCAAATCCCGCCAGCCCAAGAAGTCATCGCCTTCGCCTCCACCGTTACATACAAGGGAGTGAGCCTTTCGCACACTCTCCAAAACCTCTTCCGAAAACACCTCTCCGGAAGCAAAACCGATCAAATCAAATTCAAGTTCCATGATTACACAACTCTTGTTTCACCTGCAAAGATACAACAATCCCCCGAACAATGTTCAAGATTTTCAAATACAAAGTCCCTTTTCCCCACCTCATTACCCCGAAACCGACAGCCCGCCTCCCGATTTCAGACCCCTGAACAAGCAACCAAAACGATATTCAAATTAAATGACTACCTTTGTACCCGCAATACACAGCACAGCATCTCAAAAGAAAGGGATAAAAGAGCTAATCAAGTTAACAGAAGAATGAAAAATTGGAGTAGAGAGGAAACAATAATAGCTTTTAATGCCTATTGCAAGATAGCATTCAAGAATAGTAGTAAACAACACCCTCTTATAATTCACTATGCTCAAATTCTCGGACGCACGCCAAGTGCTTTGAATATGAAGATTGGAAATATTGGAAGATTAGACCCCGAATTAAAAACACAAGGCATAAAAGGATTGACGCATGGAGCAAAGATGGAACAAGAAATATGGGACGAATTTTATGCCAATCCCGAAAGACTTGTATTTGAGAGTGAACGCTTGATAGCAAAGTTCTCTAAGAAAAATATAGAAGAGATAACCGATATAGATATTACTAATTTGCCAGAAGGAAAGGAGCGAGAGACAATCATAAGACAGAGAGTGAACCAATCCTTTTTTCGTTCTGTTGTAATGAGTTCCTATAATTACCGTTGCTGTATATCTGGCGTAGGAAATCCTCAGCTGTTGGAGGCTTGCCATATAGTGGATTGGACAACAGAAGTTGCGAATAGGACTAACCCAAAGAATGGTTTATGCCTAAATTCTTTCTTTCACAAAGCATACGACCAATATTTGTTAGCCATTACACCCGATTTCAAAATACTTCTTGCCGAGGAGTTAATAAGAAAGACTGCAAACTCTTTGTTCAAAACTTATTTGGAAAGAATAAACGGCAATTCTATTACATTACCAGACAAATTCAAGCCACGGAAAGACCTATTAGAACTTCATTATAAAGCTTTCTTGAGTAGGAAAATAGCAGAATAATTTACAGTAAACTTGTATTCCCAAACTCAAAGACTAAAAGAATTTATCCAAACGCCGTTCTAATTTCTTGAAACGGCGTTTCGGTTTTTTCTTTCGGCGTTTCAATTTAGCAATGATACTCACGCAGTTAGCACGTTGAAATCAGAATAAATCAAGTACGGATAAATGTTACGCATATTCTATTCTATGATGTTGTTCGCTTGAACTTTCTTACACAAGACAAGAATACCCAATAATTGACACAAACGCTCATACACCTGCTTGCCCTATAATCTATCCCGACAGACAGGGAGACTGTCATGAGATAATTGCCAAAAGCATAGGAGTATCCTCTTTATAGACTTTTACTCCTTATGGCAGAGCGGAACAATAGAGAAAGCAGACTGGTGAGATTATGAATAAACTCAAAATAGTCTGAGGATAAACTAAACTTTTCAAGTTGAAAAGAGTGCTTGTTCAAATATTTATTGTAAATTTGCACTTGCTTGTTGAATGCAACGCTACAAGTATAAGATATGTTACACCTAAAAGAGGTAATAAAATGAGAAGTATAGTAATACTTATAGTTGTTCTGTTATTTTCCTGTAATTACAAAAGAGCAGCAAGTGATTTTATTGATTTGGGAACAAGTCAGGTACAATATAATTCTATCGATGAATATTTAGCAGAGAAGAAAACGAAAATACAGAACGATAGTACTTGGATAGAATTTATGTTCTTGAATAATCCTTACAATCTGAATGATGATAATTTAGTCTCTATCTATGTAAATTACCATTTGGTTTATCGTGGGATATATAAAAGGCATCTTGAATTAAAAGGATTGCCTGATGATATTTTTGCCAAGAGTTCGAGAATGATAATCACAATGGAAGTCCTGACAAACAAGAATAAGAAAACTATATGGCAGCATAATTTTCAGAGTAAGACGGTCTTTTCTTGGAACAAAGATTATAAGATAATTTATTGTGGTTTTTTCCCTACAAATGAAGATGTAGAGAAAGTGTATTTTATACCGCAATTAGAACCGATGATATAGAATACAATTCACATGGTGTATATAAAAGCAATAAATCTATTAAATTGAATGTTTATATCCATCCGGGTATCTATATTGAATATGATAAAAATGGAGTAAAAAAGTAGCTATGAAAAAAGTATTGTGTATTTTATTGGGTTTGCAAGTTCTTTCTTTGTGCTTGTTTTCTCAGAGTAATGGTAAAATAAGTTCTTTACCTGTTTATCATGTAGCAGATAAAGACCTTGCTGTTATTATCGATAGTTTTATTGTAGCCGCTAAAAAATGCGATCTTTACCCATCTGTCGATTTTTTTATGTATGTCAGCTTATACAAAGATACTTCATCGGTTGAATTAATTTTGGATTTACGAAAGAAAGAGGATAGCTTGGATGCCAAAATCTTATATGACAATCCTAATTGCCGACAGATATTAGTGTGTCATAATGATTGCTTATTTGAAACCGCTATTTGTGAACATCCTGATTTTGATAGAGTATCCAAACTACCGAATGGACTATTCAAGAAAACAAGAAAGAAACAAAAGGTCTTATACAAAGAACCACCATTGGATTATTTTGATGTAAATCCGGTAAAAGGAGAAGTGGAATATGAGAGCCAAATATTTGGATGGTATTATTACTATGAAAATAATCATTGGAATATGAATATGCAAGTTTATTATAATGGTAAAGATGAATAAAATGATATGAAAACCGTATATACTTACGACAGTACCGGTAGTTTATTGAATATTGATGATGTGCCATACCAAAGAAACCGGTATTTAAGGACATGAACAAAGGAGCAGACATGGAGTTCAACCTCAAATACGACCCGTACAAGACCATCATAGAAAACGAGCTTGGCAGAGATGAAGCCGAGCCTGCATTCTATTATCAAGGCGACCACTTGGGCAGCAGTGCATACCTGACAGATGAAGCAGGTGCAATCACTCAGACGCTGAACTACCTGCCGTACGGAGAAGACTGGGTGGATGTACACAACAGTCCGAACTACCTCTCCCGCTACAAGTACAACGGCAAGGAGAAAGACCCCGAGAGCGGATTGCACTACTACGGAGCGAGGTACTATGACAGCGATATAAGTCAATGGTTGAGCATAGACCCTATGGCGGACAAGTATCCGAGCCTCAGCCCATATAACTACTGTGCGGATAATCCTGTGAATATAATAGATCCGGATGGAAGAGAGATTTGGATTACCGGAGATAATGGAGAAAAAACAATGTATTGTCAAGACATGCAATACAAAGGTAATGATGCTTTTACCAAAGAAACAATTGATGTGTTAAGACAACTAAACGAAACAAGAAATGGTAAGACTTTATTGACAGAATTAGTCGGAAGTGATAAAATAATCACTATTACTTCAAATGAATCTTCTGAGTCTGGGACATGTTCGTTTATAGCAAACAAAAATGGTGGTACATTACAAATGGGTTCTAAACCTTTTTTAAGAGAAATTGCTCATGAATTATTTCATGGTTATCAATATCTTTATGGTAAAGGAGGTCGTTCAATTTTCAATGAATGTGAAGCATATTTATTTGCTATTGGAATATCTCTTGGTAGTAATCTTGCAGGAATTGGAGAGGCTTTCTTTGCTGCAAATAATAATAAAAGCGAAAAAGGAATTTTATACGAAAATGTTGTATCTAGATTGATGGAAAATTTTGATACAACAGATTTTGACACATTGATAAATCTATTCAAAACCGAATCGTCAAAGAATTACACCAGAGTATATGATACATATCCAATCAGACTACCAAATCAAACAGAGAGTTTAATAGAAAAGTTTTATCCACTATGGTAAGGAATATTGTAATGATAGTGTGTTTCTATTTATTTGTTTTTGCAGGCATAATACGTATTTATTCTGCAACGATAAATAGCCCATATGATTCGGTATATTATAAAATAAATCACAAAGATGTACAGTTGACTATTCATGCCATTGACACATCTCTCAAGAGGGAGTTGCAAGGATATTTTTCCGTGGAAATACTTTTAGACACAATTCGTGTTAATGATGGTATTAGGTTATTTGTAAAACAGATTTATCCAAACAGACTGTTTATTCGAGATTCAAATAAAATGTTATTTCATCAATTTATTCGAGATGAAAAAGAAATGAGAGCCGTTAGTAATACAATCAGATATTACATAATGCAGTTATCAAGTGCAGTAATTAGTCATATGGAATTTACCTTGGGAAATAATATATGGGATTCTTGTCAGAATCATAAATTGTTGTATGATATACCTTTTACGATTACAAAATATAAACGAGAATATGTAAATACAAGTGATGATGAATTAGAGTATGAAGAGATGGAAAAATTGAATATATCAGAGGATTATTCATTAGACTACGAACCAAAGATTGATCCTTATTCAAATAGAAAATATATTATATGTACATTTAGTTCTGAGATGCAAGGCAAACCAGATTTGATTTGCTTGTATAACGCAGATAGTAATACAGTGAAAATAATTGATAGTGTAATTACAAAGAAAGTTGCTAAACGAATATATGATAAGTATGGTAGATTGTATTTTGGAATTGATAATGACACTCTATATTTTTATGATTGCAAGACACGGCAGTACTATTACTCCGAATATCCGTTTGATAAAGCGAGTAAATATAATGGTAGTAGAATACCGATATTTAATCATATCAGGAAATTGAAATTGATTGAACATAGAGTGGAATATATTATTCATAATAATCAGGATTTAATCTATATTAATGATACATCACATCGATTATGTCATTATTCTTTTTTGTATGATACAACAATAGTACTGCGAAAGCAATCGGCAAAATTAGAAGGACATATGTTTCCTTTTTCTAGTAATAAGGTATTGCTTATTGAGGGTGTTTTTGAAGGGGCGAGTGACTATCAAATACCATATATATATAATTACGAGACGAAAGAAATTACAGAAGTTAACTTGCAATTTTTGCATAGATTATGGGATGTCAAGTATTATGATAATAATGTGAACAAGGTAATTATTAAATATAATGATAGATTCTATGAGGCAACTATTGTTGAACAAGATAAGCAGTATTATCTGGTTCAAAATAATAGGGAGTTATTGAATTTGACCGAAAATAGCATGAGGATGTTTAGTATATATGATATATTTAGGTATGAAAATTTTTATATATTCAAAAAGATGGACAGAAATAGTGAAGCGTACTTTAAAATCAAAAAGTGGTGGTAAAATGTATTTGTTTGTTGATAACATCCGTTATCATAGGCATAGCAACATCGAGACCGAACAGCCGACAACAAGCTACGACCCTGCCGGACACATCATCGACATAGAGACAAGCCAAGGCGAACACATCAGCTACAAATACAACTACGACCAATTGACAAGCAAAACATACAGCGAGAGATATTGGAACGACAGCCATTACGAATACGGCAGCCCCACAGACGGCAATGCAAGCGGGAGAGTAATCAAGATACAAGACGCAAGCGGCATCAAGGAACGGAAATACGACCGCTTGGGCAATATCATTCATGAACGCCACACCATTGTGCAACCGTACAGCAGCTACACCATCAATTTGGAAACACTCTGGAATTACGACATCTGGGGCAGAATAAACACCATAGAATACCCCGACGGAGAAAAAGTAAGTTACGACTACGACCAAGGCGGCGGGTTGACAAGCATCATAGGAGACAAGCACGGACGAATAACGAAGTATCTTACCGACATACACTACGACCACTACGGCAACCGCATACATGAGATACAAGGCAATGATGTGGAAACACACTACAACTACGACCCCGTCACCCTACGCTTGAAACAAATGACGAACTTATCCCATCAAAGCGGAACAGTACTTCAAGACAACCACTACAGCTACGACCGGAACGGCAACCTGACCGAATTGAGCATAAGACAATACATCTTCTTCCTGCTCATAGTATTCAGAAATTTCGCTCTTGAACTGCTCGATAGTATCATTGAGTAAATCGGCAGGACGACAAGTGATAATCTCATCATCGCCTACAATCTTCTTTTGGAATTCAGGATCAATCTTACAAGGTGTTGCACCGTATTTGCCGGCAACCAAATCCTTAAATTCTTTTGTTACCATCTTGTATCTTTCACCCATAATGACATTGAATACAGCCTGTGTACCAACGATTTGTGATGACGGAGTTACAAGTGGTGGATAGCCTGCATCCTTACGAACACGAGGAACTTCAGCGAGAACTTCTTCAAGTTGATCCTCTTTGCCTGCTTGCTTAAGCTGGCTGTTAAGGTTTGAAAGCATACCGCCCGGTACTTGATAAAGAAGAGTATTTGCATCAACGCCGAGCATCTTTGGATCAAGAAGTCCGTTGTCAAGATACTTTTGACGAAGCGGTGCAAAGAAATCTCTAACTTCGCTCAATGCCTTGAGGTCAAGCTCTGTGTCATATTCTGTGCCCTTAAGTGCTGCAACCATTGATTCTGTTGCCGGATGAGAAGTTCCCATTGCGAGCGGTGACATTGCTGTGTCGATTACATCAACACCTGCTTCAATACCTTTGAGAAGAACCATTGAAGCAAGACCCGAAGTGTAGTGAGTGTGAAGTTGAATCGGAATTTTAACAGTTTCCTTAAGAGCCTTAACCAAATCGTAAGTTCCGTAAGGAGTCAAAAGACCTGCCATATCCTTGATGCAGATTGATGAAGCACCTGCATTTTCAAGCTGTTTTGCATAGTGACAATAGTAGTCAACATCAAAAACAGGACCTGTTGTGTATGAAATAGCAGCTTGAACATGTCCGCCGTATTTATTCGCTGCGTTAATAGCTGTTTCGAGGTTACGAACATCATTAAGAGCATCAAAAATACGAAGAATATCAATACCGTTATCAATACTTTTCTTAACAAAATAATCAACAACTTCATCACTGTAGTGACGGTAGCCGAGCATATTTTGACCTCTGAAAAGCATTTGAAGTTTTGTATCAGGGCACTTCTTTCTGATAGTACGAAGTCTTTCCCATGGGTCTTCATCAAGGAAACGAAGGCAAGCATCAAATGTTGCACCGCCCCAACATTCCAAAGAATGATAACCGATTTTGTCCATTTGAGGAAGAATATCTACAAATTCTTCTGTTCTCATACGAGTTGCAATCAAAGACTGATGTGCATCACGCAAAACAGTTTCTGTAATTCCTATTTTAGCCATAGTGCACCTCTTATGCCAAAGTGATAATTGTTTGACCTGCTTCCACAGTGTCGCCCTTGTTTACATTAACTGAAGCAACAGTGCCGTCTTGAGGAGCAACAATTTCGTTTTCCATCTTCATTGCTTCAAGAATAACAAGTACCTGACCTGCCTTTACAGAAGCGCCGTTCGAAACCTTAACATCAAGAATGTTACCCGGCATTGGAGCATCAACCTTTACACTGCCGGCAGCTGCTGGAGCAGCTTTTGGTGCAGCTTGAGGAGCAGGCGCAGCCGGTGCTGCGGCAGGAGCCGGAGCTGAAGCAACAGGAGCAGATGCAGAAGCACTACCCTCTTCAACTGTTACATTGTATGGTGTACCGTTAACTGTAATTGTATAATTTTTCATTTTTATGTCCTCCGATTATTTAACAGAATGTTTTCTTGGAACGGTAGTTTCTCTCTTGTTCATAAGCATATCAAGATATTGAGAAACCTTATTTCTTGTTTCTTCAGGTGCAAATACATCATCAACCGCACCGCAAGCAGCTGCTGTGTATACAGAACCGACAGTTTGCTTGTATTCATCTTCAAGTTTGGCTCTATCCTCACCGTTTGCAAGTCTGTCGTTATATAAGAATGCAACGCCTGCTTCAACATCAAGAGGAGAAGCAACAGCATTTTCCCAAGCTAAAGTTGCATCGGCATTTGCGCCTTTTCCTGCAAGAATGATATATGAAGCACCGATTGCCTGTCCTGTAATCAAGCTGATTTTTGGACAAGTTGCGCTTGCATAAGCAGTAGTAAGTTTTGTTGCCGCAACAAGCATTTGTGCGTCCTTACCTTTAGTAAGACCTGTTGAATTGGCAACAGTGATAATAGGAATGTTGAACGCATCACAAAGTTTAATCATTGCTTCTGCTTTATATGAACAACAAGGGCAAATTTCGTCATTGTTAAAAGCGACAACACCGACTGTTGAACCCTCAACAGTGCCAAGCTTTGTGATTACATTCTTGCCATATTCAGCTTTGAATTCAACAGAAAGAGTTGAATCAAGAATAGAATCAACAATATTTTCAACAGAACATCCATCAACAGCCGAAACAGATGGTGCGGAATATTCAAAATCCACCATCGGTGCACTGTAAAGATTGTTCTTCGGAAGCATGCAAACAACCTTCTTTGCTTCCAAAATAGCAGAATCAACATCATCACACATAATGTCAACTGTTCCTGCTTGTGCACTTTCTTCGATTGTTGTTTCGCTTGGTACTGTGATATAAAAATCACTGTCCTTGCTTGCAATAACAACATCTGCCATATTTGCAATAAGAGCTGATGTTCCAAGGCAAGCACCTGCAATAACGCTAATCTGCGGAACAACACCCGAAAGCATAGTTGCCGACTTTACAACTTCGCCAAAAGCATTGAGAACTTCAAAGCCTTGTGTAAGCTGAACGCCATTCGAATCAAAAATGCCGACAATACCGCATCCTGTCTTTTTTGCCAAAGAAAAAACTTTTAATAATTTTGAGCATTGCGCAACTGTAACAGCACCGCCGTTTATATCGCTGTCCTGCGCAAAAGCATAACATTCGGTACCGTTTACATATCCGTAACCGGCAACGACTTCAACCTCGCCATTTTCACCTTTTGTGAATGGCTCAATTTCAGTAAAAATGCCGTCATCAAAAAGAGTAGCAAGTCGCTGAAGTGCAACACACTCTTTGTTTGAATTACCCATTTTTTATCCTCCT
>OQWE01000009.1_pt1 | contig 55511 bp, 49 predicted proteins | sample 1691591 | NCBI WGS metagenome assembly OQWE01 (sample SAMN03418265, study PRJEB22391) | human gut metagenome | biome: human-gut; feature: organic feature; material: feces | host: Homo sapiens | place: Tanzania | collected 2013-01
AAGTCCCGTACTTGGTTCCGTAAGATTTCCAATAACGGGACAATGGATAAAAGGGTATTATAAGTCAGTGCGGAAGCGCGAGTTTGCAGGTTTTCGTTGCGGAATCCACGAATGGCTAAGATGATAGTCTTGATGATGTCAATATAAATCACCTTCAGACCAGACATCTCATTTTCAGTGATACGCCAAATGTCGTATGTGACGAAATGGATGGCCCAATTCAGGAAGGCTTGAATTTGCCTTAATCCAAATATCTTCTTTTCTTCAGTAGCCATGGTGGAAAAAATAAGAAACAGTCTGTCTATAAGCCGGGTTCTGTGCTCGTTGCCAAAGCAACAAGTGCCTGCCATTTATCTTGTCTTGTTGTCACCAACAAGCTCTATCGATCTACCCCTCGACATCGGACGAGCCGCCCTACATGCGCCGATATACATGATCTTTCAACCCATAAGGCATACGGCATCCTTTGTTGCCAAAGAACCGGTGAGCTCTTACCTCGCGTTTTCACCCTTACCTTCAAAAAGGCGGTTATTTTCTGCGGCACTTTCTGTCGGATTTTTGCAAATCCGCCTACCCGTTAGGTAGTATGATGCTCTGTGTTGCCCGGACTTTCCTCTCCGAATGCAAATTCGCAGCGATAGAACGATGTCGCACCGTTATGTTTCTTACTCCTTAGGTGTCCTTACAGATGTCGCACCGTTTCTTTTGAAGAATTTGTTGTTCTATCGAAACAAATCATAGAATACAAGTGTCATAGCAGCAATGAACCTTACGGACGAAGAAATAGTAAGAAGGTGTCTCAAAAAAGACGCAAAGGCTCAACGAGCTCTTTATGACAGGTATTCCTCTCTTATGTTCGGTTTGTGCATTCGCTATGCACGTTGCCGTCAGGACGCAGAGGATATTTTTCAGGAGGCTTTTGTGAAAGCTTTTTCGCAACTTGACAAGTATTCTTTCAAGGGAGCGTTCGGCGGTTGGCTGAGACGTCTTTTTGTCAACTGTGCTTTGAATTACTATCGTTACGATAAATCACATTTTTTTTGTGATGTACAGGAATGCAACTCCATTGTGGAGAGACCTGTGCAACTTGACAATTTTTCAACCTCCGAGATACTTGAAACCATCGCCTCTTTGCCGGAGAATTGCAGGACGGTATTCAATCTTATCGAAATAGAGGGATATTCTTACAAGGAATTATCGGATATGTGGCAGTTAAGCGAGAGTACGTTAAGGGGATTGAATTTCAAGGCAAAGCAATTATTGAGAGAGAAAATAAACAAGAAAAATATTCAAACCGAAATCCGAAAAGCAAATTAGAGGATTGTGTGAAGAGATGGAAAGGAGAAAGATTATGGATAAGAATTACGAACAGTTCAGAGAGCGATTACATGATTATAAGCAGCAACCGGATGAACGCTTGTGGGAAAACGTATCCAAGGAATTGAATAAACCGAAACATGGCTACCTTACCGTATCCGTCATTGTGGCAACGGTTTTGTTGGCAGGTTTTGTCGGTATGTTGGCATTGGCTCCGGAGAAAGCGGAAAAGGAGATTGCAAAGGCAGAAACCTACCTTCAACCGAGTGTTCAAAGACAAGCTGCGAGCGAAATGGCGATTGAGCAAAATGAAACGCCGAAAGAATTTATTCAAAGGCCGATTCGCAAAAATGAAACGGCGAAAGAAAATACTGTTGTTGCAGAACCTGACAATCAATCTATTATATCATCAAATCCGATGAGTGTGAACAATCATGAAGAGTCCGCCATTATGGGGCAAAATCAAGTTGTCCGCTCGCAAAATGTTATTTCAATAACTCCTCTTGCACAAAAACCTATGGCAAAGTCCGCAAATACAGAAATCATAGAGCCGGAGACAAGAACGAAAGCTTCTTCCGATCTTAGCCTTGAGGACACTGTACGTACGCAACTCTTTATTCCTAACGCCTTTATACCGGGAAGCGGTAAGAATGGCATTTTCAAACCTGCATACGCCGAGCTTTCTTCATACAGAATGGACATATATAACAGCCGCGGTGTCCTTATATTTACTGCCAATGATATAAACCATGGTTGGGACGGTACATTCAATGGCGGAGACGCTATGCAGGGGGGATATTACTATATAGTGAAATTCACAGATACCAAAGGAAATACACATACTCAAAAGGGCAGTCTCATGCTTATAAGATAAGGGTGACTTTACAGCCTTCCTATTCATTTTGCCATTAGAAGAAAAATTGCTACCTTTGCAAACGAAAAATCAAAAACAGTAATGGCAGAAGTAAAACAGTTACAGGACATTGCGACACAGGTAAGACGCGATATAATTCGCATGGTCAACGCATGTCAGAGCGGACACCCGGGCGGCAGTTTGGGGTGTGCAGACTTTATGACAGCCTTATATTTTGAGGCTATGGACTTGGACGTCAACTCTTTCACCCGTCAGGGCAGGGGAGAGGATGTGTTTTTTCTTTCCAACGGTCATATATCACCTGTTTTGTACAGCGTTTTGGCTCGAAGGGGTTATTTCCCTGTTAAAGAATTGGCAACGTTTCGTTCTTTGGGTACACGCTTGCAGGGACACCCGAGCATACATGACCATTTGCCCGGCATAAGACAGGCATCAGGCTCTTTGGGTCAGGGATTGTCTGTTGCAATAGGAGCAGCCTTGGCAAAGAAAATGTATGGAGATGATAAAATAGTCTATACCTTGCATGGTGATGGAGAATTGCAAGAGGGACAAATCTGGGAGGCAGTAATGTTTGCCGGAGCCAACAAAGTGGACAGGCTCATTGCAACTATAGATGTCAACGGATTGCAAATCGACGGAACCACAACGGCAGTTTGTTCACTCGGAAACCTTAAAGCAAAATTTGAAGCCTTTATGTGGAAAGTTGTAGAAGCCGAGGGCAACGATATGAACGCCATTTGCGAGGGATTGAAACGTGCAAAAGCCGAGACAGGACACGGACAACCGGTAGTCATATTGATGCATACTCAAATGGGTTACGGAGTTGACTTCATGCAAAACGATAATAAATGGCATGGAACCCCGCCTAACGACGAGCAAGCAGCGAAAGCACTTTCGCAGTTAAAGGAAACACTCGGAGATTTTTAGCAAAAGAAACAGCATCTGCCATGAGGATAAGGAGAAAATTGGGGATTATAGCGATACTTGCAGCCTTCATCGGCTTGAGTCAGGTCTTGACTGCACAGCCCAAAGGAGTGAGAGTAACGAAAAAGGACGCTTTTCAAACCACCCGCATACTCTTCATTCTCGATTGCTCGAACAGCATGTACGGAATGTGGCAGAGCAATACCAAAATAAAGATAGCACAAAATCTTGTCTCCAACATAGTCGATACACTCAGCGATTGCAATGGTGTGGAAATAGCTTTGCGAGCTTACGGACATACCAAGGATTATCCGCCCCAGGATTGCGATGATACCAAATTGGAAGTCGGTTTCTCGGCAAACAATGGCGAACAGATAAAAGCCAAGTTGAAGGCATTGGTTCCCAAAGGTACCACTCCCATAGCGGCGACATTGGAGAAATGTGTAGGCGATTTCCCGGATTGTGATAACTGTCGAAACATAATAGTGTTGATAACGGACGGAACGGACGAATGTTCCGGTGATGTGTGTGCGGCTTCAAAGGCTCTGCAAAAGAAAGGAGCTTTCTTGAAACCTTTTATTATAGGTATAGGAAGAGGAATGAGAGAATATTTCGAGTGTGCCGGAGCATACTATGAGGTATCGAACGAAATAGAATTTTCAAAAGCCTTGAATGATGTGGTAAATCAGGCATTGAATAACACGACATCTCAGGTCAATCTCTTGGATACTTATATGGAAGCAAGCGAAACGAATGTTCCCATGACTTTTTACGATTCGCAAAGCAAGAAATTACGCTACACATTCATGCATACTTTCAATGCAAAGGGCATGCCCGATACCTTGATACTCGATCCGCTGATAAATTACGACATAGTGGTTCACACCATTCCCCCCGTAAAGGTGGAGAAGGTGCAGTTGAATCCCGGAAGACACACCATCATTCCCATCAAGACACCGCAAGGCAGCATGATTATAACGCTTGCCGAGGATAAGGGTAAGAATACCACTAAGAATATGGCAGTCATAGTTCGTGAATCGGGCAAACTGGAAGCCGTGAACATACAGGAATTGAACAAAAGCGAGAAGTATATCGTAGGAAAGTACGATTTGGAAATTCTCACCAAACCTCGCTTGAAGATAGAGAACGTTGAAGTGGGGCAGAGTGCCACGACAACGATTGAAATTCCTCAAAGCGGTACGCTTCTCTTGAATAAAGGCAAAGGAAACATGCTTTGCAGTATATTCGTCAAGGATAGCGAAGAGACAAAATGGGTGTGCAATCTCGAAGAAAGCAGACAAAACGAATCCATAGACCTTTTACCGGGGCAGTATATGGTGGTTGTAAGAGCCAAAACGGCGGATAAAACCACCAAAACGCAGGTGAAGGACTTCAAGATTGAATCAAAGAAAACAACAACGATAAATTTAGCGAAGTAAAACAAATGAAAGAATATCCTATATTGGGTAACAAGGATACGCGTTCCGGATTCGGAGCGGGTTTGCTTGAAGCCGGCAAAAGAAATAGCGAAGTAGTGGCATTGTGTGCCGATTTGACTTCATCGGTAAAGATGGACGAATTTGCCAAAGCTTTTCCCGACAGAATGATACAGTGCGGTATAGCTGAGGCAGACATGATTGGCATAGCGGCAGGCTTGGCTCTTAGCGGAAAAACGGCTTTTGTAGGCAGTTTTGCAGCCTTTGCCACAGGCAGGGTGTATGATCAAATCCGTCAATCGGTGGCTTATTCGGAAACGAACGTCAAAATAGCCGGTTCTCATGCCGGAATAACTCTCGGAGAGGACGGTGCTACTCATCAGATATTGGAAGACATCGGATTGATGAAGATGTTGCCGAATATGGTTGTGCTGAACCCTTGCGATTATAACCAAACCAAAGCGGCGACAATAGCTGCTGCGGAATACAAAGGGGGTGTTTATCTCCGTTTCGGCAGACCGAAGGTGCCTGTATTCATACCTGAGGACATGCCTTTCGAGATTGGCAAGGCTATTGTGTTGAGTGAGGGCAGCGATGTGAGCATTTTTGCAACAGGACACTTGGTTTGGGAGGCTTTGGAGGCTGCAAAACTCTTGGAGAAAGAGGGAATAAGTGCAGAAATAATAGATATACACACCATAAAGCCTTTGGACGAAGAAGCCATATTGCGTTCGGTTGCAAAGACCGGCTGTGCTGTCGGTTGCGAAGAACATCAATACAGCGGCGGAATGAACGAAAGCATTGCACAAGTTCTTGTTCGTAATAATCCTAAGCCTATGGAGTTCATAGGTGTGAACGATAAATTCGGTGAAAGCGGAAAACCGGAGGAACTTATGGTGAAATACGGTTTGAAAGCGGCAAATATAGCAGAGGCTGCCAAGAAAGCCGTGGCAAGAAAGGCAAGATAGTAAGAGGTCGCGGCAAAGAAGGAAGTTTGTTTCGGCTTTGTCGCCTTTCAATCAAATCTATATATATTTTCAGGCAGGTTCTGTTTTGACGGAATTTGCCTTTTTTGATGTGAAGCGAATGAAAAGCAATCTACAACTTGATTTGGCTCGCAGATATGTGGAGCAGACCGACAGAAATATCTTTCTTACGGGAAAGGCAGGCACAGGTAAAACCACCTTTTTGAAAAGCCTGAAAGCAAGTCTGCATAAGCGTTTCGTCATTCTTGCTCCCACGGGTATAGCTGCCCTGAATGCCGAAGGGCAAACGATACATTCTTTCTTTCAATTCTCCTTTGCACCATACGTTCCGGGCTGCAAAATGGAGCAGAAACGTTTTCGCAAGGAGAAAATCAATATTATACGCAGCTTGGATTTGCTTATAATAGATGAAATCTCCATGGTGAGGGCAGATGTCCTGGAGCAGATAGACCTTGTATTGAGAAAAATTCGTTACAGGCATAGAAACAAAGCTTTCGGAGGTGTTCAACTGCTTTTGATTGGGGATTTGAGCCAGTTACCACCTGTTGCAGTTGAAGAAGAATGGGATTTGCTTTCGCAATACTATGCAACGCCTTATTTCTTTTCCTCTCTTGCATGGCAGGCTTCGGACTTTTACACCATAGAACTGCAACATATTTACCGCCAATCGGACAAAACCTTTATCGATATACTGAACCGAGTAAGGGATAACCGCATTTCGCATAATATCATAGAAAAACTGAATAGCCGATACCTTCCCGATATATTGAAAAAGAAAAACGAAGGCAGTGTGATACTCTGTACGCATAATCGAAAGACCAAGGCGATAAATGATAAGAGACTTTCCAAGATAGAGAGCAAGAGTTATTTCTATCAATGTGAGGTTGAAGGCGATTTTGACCCGAAAACATATCCTAATTCCGAAATTCTCGAACTTAAAGAAGGCTCTCAGGTCATGTTCATCAAGAATGATTACCAACACAAAGCCACAGAAAGAGACTATTACAACGGTTCCATCGGTAAGGTGGTGGAATTGGAGGAGAAGAAAGTACTTGTTCGTTTGCAGGAAAACGGTAAGGAGATAAGTGTTGAGCCTTACACTTGGGAGAAGTATCGTTACAGCATGGATAAGAAGACGATGGAAATAGTTCAAGAGGTCATTGGCTCTTTCAAACAGTATCCTTTGAAATTGGCATGGGCGATAACCATACATAAAAGTCAGGGTTTGACATTCGATAAAGCCATAATCGATGCCGACCAATCCTTTACGCATGGGCAGTATTACGTTGCGTTGAGCCGTTGCAAAACTTTGGAAGGCTTGACACTCGCTTCTCCATTCTCTCCGGAGGCAGTCATAACAGACGTAAAGGTGGACGATTTCAAGCATTCGCAAGAGGACAACAGGGCAGATGAGAAAACATTTGAGCAAGACCGATTTGAATACTATTTCCACAGTCTTGAAGAAATCTTCGACTTTTCCGCCTTACAGTTTGCCCTTGATGAACTCGATAAATTCAATATCGGACAAGTTGCAGGACGGCAAGCGGAAGTCTCATCGGCATTTGCAAGCATTTCGAAAGCCGTGAAAGAAGATATAAGCGAAGTTTCCAAACGTTTTTCCGTGCAACTGAGGAGGATTTGCAGGGATAGCGGGATGTTGAAGGAGAGATGTGGCAAGGCAAGCGTTTATTTCTTGGAACAAATGCCGCTTTGCCTGTCATTGTTGCAGGCTTTGGACAGTTTGGATTGGGACGAATACCTTAGCAATGATGAAACGGAAGAACTTATCAGGCGTTTCGGAAACGAGGTGGAACTCAAATACCGATTGCTTCGTTATCTTCAAGCAAACAATTTTGACATAGCAGCATATACAGAGCTGAAAAACAAGACTATTGCAGAGGGCGACAAAATGCAGTGGACGGCTTATAAAACCTTTATCAAGAAAGGCAAAAATGAAATGGCGATTCAGAAAAATGAAACGCCGAAAGAAAAAAATGAAAAGGCGTTCCGGAAAATTCAAACGGCGAAAGAGAAAAACGAAGAGTTGGAGATGGAAGATTTGTTCGCCGCATTGAAACAATGGAGACGACAACAAGCAGAGGAAGAAAGTTTGCCGGTATATTGTATCTTGTCTCAAAAAGCCATTGAGGGTATAACAAAATCACATCCCCAAACACAGGAGGAACTCCTCTCCATTAAAGGCATAGGAAAGAGAACCATGGAAAAATATGGTGATATTCTCCTTAAACTGATAGCCGAGAAAGCTTGAGCATAAAGCCGGATTTACAAATCCGATGAGCGGAATAAAGAGATAACGTGTCGATTATTCTTTCTTTTGGTAGAGAATTATACCGCATCGTGAGTTGTGGTCTTCCCGGATTTCGTTTTTCAATGTGTCGAATATGAAAATGTCGAATATATACGGTATGGGGGATTCGTCCAATGCGGCGTACAGACGGTTAACATCAAGTCGAGTCAATCCTTTACCGACTATGGTTATATCGACATCGGAGAAAGGTTTGTACGTTCCTTTGGCACGCGAGCCGTAAAGAATAACTTGTTCGATTTTTTCGTTTTCTGCAAACAGCTCATGCAATATCTGCATTTCACTATCGGTCAATCCGTATGGCATGATTGGAAATTATTTCTGTTTGATTGAATTTTAGTTTTTTCATCAGTTTTTTCGGAAAGGGCTTGTTTATCTTTGGTTTATTTCTCTTGGTCGTAGAGAAATTTGTAGTACTTCAAGCCTGTCTCCGGATCTTCTCCATGCTCCACTCTGTTGCGGGCTCCGTGAATGTAAACGGTGAAATTCTTATCCAATTTGAGAATTGTCCGCAGGTAACGCTGCTCCCTTCGCAATGCCTCGTCGCTGAGAGTGAAGTTGTCGGCAAAGTCCATGTCGTAATCCTTTTCGTATTGCTCCCGATAGCTGCGAAAAGACTGCTTCATCTCGTCATCGCCGAATACTTCGTCGCCGAAACGTTCTAAATCGAACTGTTTGCAATCTTTAAGGTAGTCTGCCGTCTTGGAAAGCAAGGCAGCTTGGTCGGCTTTGTTTATTTCGTATTCTTCCGGCAGTTGTTCGGATACAAAACCCTTGCAAAGATTGATTGTATGCTGTGTATTAAAGTATGCGTCCTGCCTTTGTCTGATATTGAGAAAGCTGTCTGTCCAAAAGGCTGCGGCTTCTCCGCTGCGGTTTGAAACATCGACAACCTGCACAACAAAACCCTCTTCAGCCTCTTTGTTGTATATGATACAGCCTTTGTCCAATTTGTTGATGTTTATGCCGCTATCGCTTTCTATATCGAAGCCTTCACCTTGCGGAAAGACTTTCAGATAGGTTTCTTTGTTCTCCGATTTGAATATTCCGAGTGCATCAACCGTCTCTCCTTCTACAAAGCAACGACTGAGCAGTGCAATATAAAGTTCTCCCGATTTAATGTTGGGGTGTTCCGAGACATTGTAAAGAAATTCCGCTATCTCAAGGCTTTGAGAGTAGAGTTCCATGGGATTATCAAAGACAGTTTTGGCACATCTCCATATTTTGTTGTTTTCAGCCGAAACTTCACCTGACAATCTGTATGAAAGGGGAGATTTGAAGCCGGTTGTGAAATACTTCATCAGCAGATTGCCTATTTCGCCGTGCAGCATGAATTCGGAAGGAGAGAGCTTCAACGGTTCATTATTAACTTTGTTGCCAACCTTATGGACAACCATTTTTTCTATTATGGCATCGTCGCAAGTAATCATCTGTTTGAATTTAGTGTTTGCAAAGTTACGATAATTTTCTCGGAGGACATAAAAAAACGAAGAGTGTACCGTTTCGGTACACTCCCCGTCAACATTAAATAACCATGAAAGAAATTTTATTTCTTCTCGTTCTTGTCCATTTCCTCTTTCAAAGAAGCCAAGATATCGATGTCTCCGAGTGTTGTTTTCTCCAATCCTTCGTTGATTTTCTTCACAGCGGCAGCTTCATTGTTAGACTTCTTGTCGTCTTTTCTTGGTTCTTCAGCCTGCCATGTGCGAGTGTGGGATATAACAATCTTTTTATTCTCTTTGGAGAACTCTATAACCTTGAAAGGAAGCTTTTCGTCAACTTTGGCTGTCGTTTTGTCTTCTTTCAAAAGGTGAGACTTAGGAGCGAAACCCTCAACTCCGTAAGGCAATGCCACAACAGCTCCACCCTTGTCGCTGATGCTTAAAATCGTTCCTTCGTGAACGGAGTTGACAGTGAATATGCTTTCAAACACATCCCAAGGGTTTTCTTCAAGTTGCTTGTGTCCCAAACTCAAACGACGGTTCTCTGCATCGACTTCCAAAACAACCACATCCATCTTTTCACCAATCTTGGTAAATTCGGCAGGGTGTTTTATCTTCTTGCTCCAAGAAAGGTCGGAGATGTGTATCAATCCATCGATTCCTTCTTCCAATTCAACGAATATTCCGAAATTGGTGAAGTTTCTTACGATAGCTGTATGCTTGCTGCCGACAGGATACTTTTCTGCGATGTTTGTCCAAGGATCGGGGATAAGTTGTTTGATGCCCAAGGACATCTTTCTCTCTTCTCTGTCCAAAGTCAAAATCACAGCCTCGACTTCGTCGCCTATTTTCAAGAAGTCGTGAGCTGTTCTCAGGTGTTGGCTCCAAGACATCTCTGTTACGTGTATCAAACCTTCAACGCCGGGGATTATTTCAACGAAAGCACCGTAGTCAGCCAAAACAACAACTTTTCCTTTAACCTTATCGCCAACTTTCAAGTTAGGGTCAAGGCTGTCCCATGGGTGAGGAGTAAGTTGTTTCAATCCCAAAGCAATTCTCTTCTTGCCTTCATCGAAGTCAAGAATAACAACCTTAATTTTTTCGTCCAATTTGACAATTTCTTCAGGGTGTTGGATTCTGCCCCACGAAAGATCAGTGATATGAATCAAGCCGTCAACGCCGCCTAAGTCCACAAACACACCGTAAGACGTGATGTTCTTAACCGTTCCTTCCAATACCTGACCTTTTTCCAGTTTGGCGATGATTTCAGCCTTTTGTGCCTCGATTTCATCCTCTATCAAAGCCTTGTGAGATACGACAACGTTTTTGTATTCGTTGTTTATCTTAACGACTTTGAACTCCATAACTTTGTCAACGAACACATCGTAGTCGCGGATTGGTTTTACGTCTATTTGGCTGCCCGGAAGGAATGCTTCGATGCCGAAGACATCTACGATAAGTCCGCCCTTGGTTCTGCTCTTTACGTATCCGTTGATGATTTCATGAGATTCGTAAGCCTGATTAACTCTTTCCCAAGATTTCAATATGCGAGCGTCTCTGTGAGAAAGCTTCAACTGACCACCGGCATCTTCTTTCTGCACAACGAAAACCTCTACCTTGTCTCCGACTTTCAAATCCGGATTGTAGCGGAACTCGTTCAACGGAATAACACCGTCAGACTTAAAACCTATATTAACTATAACTTCGCGGTTGTCTTTTGCCACAACCACGCCTTCAACCACTTGTTGATCGCCTATTTGGTTGAATGTTTTGTCATACGCTTCGGACATTTTCTCTTTTTCATCCGCTGCATACTTTGCATGTTCTTCTTCTGCCGCATTCCAATCAAAATCAGCCAAAGGTTGAACGTTTTTCAAATCTCTCATTTGTAGAAATATGACTTTTTAATTTGCCCCTTACCGGACGGTTAAACATAAAATTTAATTGAAAACACAATGCTTTTCCATCTTCTTTTCTCATCTGGTAAGCGATGTAAAGAGACAGAAAGCGTTTGCAAAGGTACGCTTTTTTCCTGATTTCGCCGTATAAATGCTCGTAAAAGCTCGAAAAGATGTAATTTTGCGAACTTAAAACGACAACAAGATGAATACTCTTCCCACCATCATAAGCGATTTGGCTTTGATTTTGGTACTCGGCTCGGCATTCGGGCTTTTGTGTAAGTTTTTGAAACAACCTGTTGTGCTTGGTTATATAGTTGCAGGCTTTTTGGCAGGTCCTCATTTTACATTTACACCCACGGTTCAGCCGGAGAATATATCCACATGGGCAGACATAGGCGTTATTTTCCTTTTATTCGGAATGGGCTTGGAATTCAGTTTCAAGAAAATGATTTCCGTCGGTAAGGTCGGAGGTAAGGCTATGTTGTTTGAGGCAGTCTGTTTGTCGATTTTCGGTTTCTTTATAGGCAGGTTCATGGGTTGGAACGTCTTTGACAGTGTTCTTCTCGGCGGAATGCTTTGTATGAGTTCCACTGCCATAATTGTCAAAGCTTTTAATGATATGGGCTTGCAAAAAGAGCATTTCGCAGGCATTGTCTTTGGAATATTGGTTTTTGAAGACCTGTTTGCTATACTGCTTATGGTGCTTTTATCAGGATTTGCAGTCAGTCGCAGCTTCGAGGGCAGCGAGTTGGTATTTATGATAGCCCGTCTCGGTTTCTTTCTTGTCGTATGGTTTGTTGCAGGTATATATTTGATACCCACTTTGCTCAAAAAGATAAAGAAATACATGAATTCCGAAATGCTCCTCCTCGTTTCCATGGGACTTTGTTTCTTTATGGTTGTCTTGGCGACTCGTGCAGGATTTTCTTCTGCTTTGGGGGCTTTCATAATGGGGTCGATACTTGCAGAAACCATGGAATTGGAAAACATAGAAAAGGTAATCTCGCCCATAAAGGACTTTTTCGGAGCAATATTCTTTGTATCCGTCGGAATGATGGTCGATCCGACCATATTGCTTGAAAATTTCGGCACGGTGCTTATTATAGCTGCTGCCTCTATATGCGGTAAGATGATATTCACCACCATGGGTGTAAGATTTGCAGGGCAGAGTATGCGAACTGCCGTGCAGTCCGGTTTCTCCCTTGCTCAAATGGGAGAGTTCTCTTTTATTATTGCTTCTGTCGGAATGTCTCTCGGATTAACCTCTCCGAGCATTTATCCCATCGTTATAGCCGTATCGGTTATTACTACCTTTACCACGCCATATACAATCAAACTTGCTCTGCCTTTTTATCACGTTCTCGAGTCTGTATTGCCGGATTCTCTGACTGATCGCTTAAATAAAACGGAGGATAAAAAGGCAGGAGAAAAAGAATCGGAGTGGAAGCAATTACTCGTCTCCTTTTTCTGTAATCTCTTGATTTTTTCCGTTATCTGTCTTGCTATTTACTTCCTTTCTGCTGCTTTTCTGAAACCTTTCTCTTTGAGCTTTGACAATCAGACATTCGGACTTGTACTTTTTTCATGTCTCAGTGTGGCGATAATGTCTCCTTTTATTATAGGTATAATAAAGAACCGAGGCAAACAATCCTTTCTTATTCTTTCTCTTTGGGCGACCAATCATAACAATCGCTACTTCCTGACCGCAATGATAGCGATAAGATACATGTTTGCACTCGTTTTCCTTTTCCTTACGATAAAACTTTATTGGAATATACCTGCTTTCGTCATTGCAATTCTTGCCTTGGTGGTTTTCGGCTTCATTTTCCAAAACAAAAGCCTTCAAAAGCATTATTGGAAGTTGGAAACCCGTTTCGTGAAGAACTTCAACCAGCGACAAATCGAAAGTCGCCTGCAAAACGGAGACTCTTCTGTGGAGCACATGCAGGAATTGGATAATCTTCATTGGATAGATAAACATTTATATGTAACCGGCTATCTTGTGCAGAGCGGAGGCGTGGTGGTGAACAAACCACTCAAAGAATTGAATTTGCGAAAGGTTTACGATATAATAGTGATAGCGGTCATAAGAGAGGGCAGGCAGACTGATTTTCCCGACGGGAATTTCAAGCCGGAGGCGAATGATGTCCTTATAGCCATAGGACAGATACAGAATCTCAAAGATGCACAAATAGCATACAAAGGAATAGACCTCGATTACAACAAAGTGGTGAACCTGCATGAGTTTTCCATTTCTCAGCAAAAGGATAATAACAGCACAATCAAGTGCAGGACTTTTGTGATAGAGGAAAACTCTCCATGGATAGACCACAGTCTTAACGAAGCCCGCTTGAATAATAAAATGAATTGCATAGTGGTGGGAATGGAACGTGATGATATGCCGATAGCCAACCCTTCTTCCGATATGAAATTCAAAAAGGACGATATGGTATGGGTGTTGGGTGATGACAAATCGCTCAATGAATTGCTTAAAACAAACTTCTTTGCATAAGATGCAGGAAAATACAGAAACAATCAGGGCGATATTTCAGGCACAGAGGCAGGCTGTGCGTGCGGAACTCTCTTTGCCTTATGCCAAGCGACGTGAGAATCTCCTCAAATTACAAAAACTGATAAGGCAAAGGGAAACGGACATCAATCAAGCCCTCTTCAAAGACCTTCACAAAAGCCCTGCGGAGACTTATCTGACAGAAACAGGCGTTGTTCTTTCGGAAATACGTTTTGCTTTGAAGCATCTGCGAAGCTGGATACGCAAGAAAAGAGTGCCGACTCCCATTTACCTTATGCCTTCTGCTTCTTACATATTGCCTCAGGCTTTGGGAACGGTGCTGATAATCTCTCCGTGGAATTATCCCTTTCAACTTGCTCTTTCTCCCTTGCTCGGAGCCGTCGCTGCCGGTAACAGAGTACTTCTGAACCCTTCTCCGCAAAGTCCGCATACTGCTTCTCTTCTGCAAAGTCTGATAAACGACAACTTTCCCGAAAATGAAATACATTGTTTCGACGGAGAAATATCCACTACTGACACTCTCTTGAAATTAAAGCCGGATTATCTGTTTTTTACCGGCTCTCCTGCCACGGCTCGCGGTATTATGTCCCAAGTTTCTTCCAATCTCATACCGGCTACTCTCGAACTCGGAGGCAAATCGCCTGTTATAGTCGATAGAGATGCCGATTGCGAAACGGCTGCAAAGCGTATAGCTTTCGGAAAGTTCGTTAACTGCGGACAAACCTGTGTGGCACCGGACTATCTCTTTATTCATCGTTCATTGAAAGAGGCTTTCATTAAATCTTTCCGCCGATTTGTTGAAAAGGAATACGGACAAAATCCTTTGGAATCACCTTTCTATGGCAGAATAATAAACAAACATCATTTCCGGCGTGCGAAAAAACTCTTGGAAGGACAGAATATAATCTTCGGAGGTGAGCTTAGGGAAGAGGAAAACTACATTGCTCCTACGCTTGTGGAGTTGCAGAGTCTTGATAACAGTCTTATGCAGGAAGAAATCTTTGCTCCCCTTCTGCCGATGATTGTCTTTGATGAAATAAATGAGCCTGTCGATTATATACTTTCGCAGGAAAGACCGCTCGCTCTTTATTACTTCGGAACGGAAAACCGTAACATCATTGACAGGCTACCATTCGGCGGAGGCTGTATCAACGATACTCTCATGCACATAGTCTCTCCGTATATGCCTTTCGGCGGAGTAGGAAACAGTGGCATGGGGGCTTATCACGGAAAGGCTTCTTTCGATACCTTCACACATTATAAGTCCGTTCTTCAATCGCCTCGCCGTTTCGATTTTGCCTTCAAATACCCGCCTTATACCGATACCGTTCTCCGTATCTTCAAACGCCTGCTTCGATAAAGCATTTTAAATTGCAACGTTTCTTATTACACAGAGCAGCCTTTGATGTCGGAGATGCCAAAAGAAAAAGGGGTCGCAAACCCAAGGAATTCGACCCCGAAAAGTACCGCAACATAAAGCAGTACGAACAATACAATATGCAGTAAATCTCTTTTCATTAACTCTTTCTTTTGTTTCGTTTTCCGTTTTGCAAAGTTCGGTTGAAACAAAGGTCTGCACAATACCCGAAAATGGGTATTTTACGGAATGCGTTCGACAATCCTCTTTTATATATGTATCGATACACGGTATGAAATAAAACTTGCGGGGAAACGTTCCATACAATGCCAAGAGCGTGAAAAAGAGAGAAACAGATGAAAGAGCAGTTGCAAGAAAAGAAACGGGTGATGGTGCTGACGCAACCCTTATGGAATAATTACGGTTGCCTTTTGCAGGCTTATGCTTTGCAAATAACTATTAAGCGTTTGGGATTTGATGTGTTTACAGACCGTCATGAGAGGCATTTTCCTTCATTCGGTATGAATGCAATGGACGATTTGAAACGCCTTGTGGCTCATTTTCTCTTACAAAGAAAGAGTGTGAAACTGTTTCCATACCGTTTTAATGCGGAGCTTTGGCAAAAGGTGTCGGCAAATACGCAAAATTTTGTCAATGAAAGGCTGTCAACGGTGGATTTCTTCGATGAAAAAGGAAGACCGAGAGAGGATATAAACAAAAGAGACGTCTTTGTGTTCGGTTCAGACCAGATTTGGCGGGACTCTTATGGCAGAGTGGAGACTTATTTCGGTGATTTCTTGGAGGGTAAAGGGGTGAAGAAAATAGCCTATGCAGCCTCTTTCGGTTTGGAAAGCTGGCAATTCTCTCCCGAGAGGACGAAACATTTGTTCGATTTGGCTCGTTCCTTTGCAGGTATAGGCGTCAGGGAAGAAGATATGGCGGATTTAATGCGTAAGAACTTCGGTTCTGTTGCAGCCGAAGAGGCAGAGAATTTGGAAATCACCCATGTGGCAGATCCTACTTTACTTTTGACAGCCGAGGATTACCGTTTGTTGGCAGAGGATTGGAGGAGGGAGTGCGAGAGTTCGGGCAGTCAGGCAGCGGAAACGCTTTTTCAAAAGAAAGGAAAGGGTATTTTGGCAGTCTATGTGCTTGATTGGACTGATGAAAAGAGGAAAATAATGGAAAGAATTTGCAGTTATATGAATTTGCAAGCCGTATTTCTTAATCCCGAAAGGCGTTTGGGCATTGAAACACGGCGTTTTGATGGCGAAAAATCGGTGTTCCGAAGTGTTGAAAGCTGGCTTTCGCTTATGCAAAATGCAGATTTCGTTTTAACGGATTCCTATCACGGAACAATATTCTCCCTTCTTTTCGGACGAAAGTTCGCTTTGGTGATGAACAGCGGCAGAGGCATTTCTCGTTTCCGTACTTTGGACGATTTGTTCGACCTGTCTCCTTATACGGTTTCGCGGGAAGAGGATTTGAAAAAGCTCTTTGCATTCTCCGTAAGAGACGAAGTCTCCTTCCAAAACTCCCTTACAAAGATACGTAATCGTTCTTTGGATTTTCTGAAACAACATCTTGCTGAATGAGAAAGAGTATGGACGCAGCTAATACAATGGACATTTCGGTTGTTATACCATTATATAATAAAGAAAACAGCATTCGGACGGCAGTGGAAGCAGTTTTAAGGCAGACTTATGCCGTCAGGGAGCTTATCATAGTCGATGACGGTTCGACGGACGGGAGTGCCGATATTGTGAATAAGATTATCAAAGAATGCTTTTGGCATGGTGATGACAGAATAAGACTGATTTCACAAGCCAATTCAGGCGTTTCATCGGCACGAAACACAGGTATCGGGAACGCAAAGTGCGAATGGGTGGCATTCTTGGACGCAGACGATATTTGGAAGGACAATCATATAGAACAAATTGCCCGTTTGCATGAAGCATTTCCGCAGGCTTCCGTTCTCTCTACGGACTATAAAATTGTGTCTTCGGCAGAAGTGCAAAATTCAAACGCCGATTCGGAAAAACGAAAGGCCGAAAGAATTTTTTCAAACGCCGATTCATTTTCTTCAAAGGGCGTTTCATTGAAAGAGGATTGTAATGGTTTTATAGTGAATGACTTTTACAGCAGATTATTATACGGAAAGCACGTCATTTGGTCGTCAACAGCAGTGGTGAAAAGAACCTCTTTATTGGAGATAGGAGGCTTTGACACACGCATGAGCAAGGGAGAGGATTTGGATTGTTGGGAACGATTGTACGAAAAGGAAATCTTTGCCCAAAGCAATGCCATGACTGCATTCTATATATCCGATCCGCTTGATGGAAATGCCACAAGGAAAGCCGGCAATGTGCAGACATACGCCGCATATCTCAATAAGGCGGCTTTCAGATGGCAAAGTGATAAGGATTTGTATCGTTTCAAAGTGATATACGGATATTTGAAACTTTTTATTTCACAACATCAGTTCTGGAATTTGTTCTTGTTGCTTGTGAAACACAATATTCTATTCCTTAAAATACCGATTTACATATTGCGGAAACGGCAAAAAGGTTTTTGATATCGCCTTTGCATATTGTGAATTTTATTCTTTGCAAATCAAAACAATAAAAGGACAAAACGAAATTAAGCATCTGAAAGTTTGTTCATATCGGAAAGTTGTGTTACCTTTGCACAATGAAGACTTCCGTCGGCGTTGTGGGTTTTGCAATGTAACTGACGGAGCTTTGCCGTACCCGAAAGAGCGAAAGAAATCAGAAAAAGAGATGGAAAAACACAAGATTGCAGTTATCGGATTGGGTTATGTCGGACTTCCTTTGGCGAGGTTATTTTCCACAAAGTACGAAACAATCGGCTATGATTTGAACAAGGACAGAGTTGCAGCCTTGATGAAAGGACACGATGACACTTTGGAGGTGAGCGACGAACTCTTGCAGGAGGCTATAAGCCGATATGGATTCAGGTGTACGGCGGATTTGAATGATATAAAGGACTGCAATATTTATATAGTGGCGGTTCCGACGCCGGTGGATTGCAATAATCGTCCGGATTTGCGACCTTTGATAGGTGCAAGCGAGACTGTCGGCAAGCTGATCTCACAAGGAGATATTGTTATTTACGAATCGACAGTATATCCCGGTGTGACGGAAGAGGAATGTATCCCTGTGGTGGAAAGTGTAAGCGGAATGAAGTTGAATAAGGACTTCTTCGCGGGCTATTCGCCGGAGAGGATAAACCCCGGAGACAAGGAACATACGGTGGAGAAGATAAAGAAAGTAACCTCCGGCTCAACCCCTGAGGTGGCTGAGATTGTGGACAAACTATATTCTTCTGTCCTAATCAACGGAACTCATAAGGCTCCATCGATTAAGGTAGCGGAAGCCTCGAAGATAATAGAAAATTCACAGAGAGACGTCAACATAGCATTCATGAACGAGTTGGCTAAAATATTCAATGCTATGGGAATAGATACTCACGATGTCATTGAAGCCGCTGCCTCGAAATGGAATTTCATCAAGTTATCCCCCGGATTGGTTGGAGGACACTGCATAAGCGTTGACCCTTATTACCTTATTCAAAAAGCACAAGTCTATGGCGTATTGCCGAGAGTGATGTTCGCGGCAAGGCGATTGAATGACGGAATGGGCAATTACGTGGCAGAACAAACCATAAAGTGCATGAATAAGAAAGGCATTCTCGTGAAGAATGCCGAAATACTTATCTTGGGAGTTACATTCAAGGAGAATTGCCCCGATATAAGAAACACCAAAGTGGTGGATATTTACCACACATTGGCGGAATATACCGACAATATAACCATATACGATCCATACGCGGACGAAAAAGAAGTACAGAAAGAGTATGCGGTGCATTCGACACGTGATAAAGTCGTATTAAACAAGCAATATGATGCAATCATACTTGCCGTTTCGCATACCGAATTTTTGAAGCTCCATATCGAACAAATGCTTAAAACCAACGGCATTGTTTATGATGTCAAAAGCATCCTCCCAAGAGAAATCATCGACGGCAGGTTATAGAGTTGGAAGCAGTGAGGTTATTTGTTGGGATACGAACACCAATAGATTAAACAAGCATAATGAATATTGCAATCGTCGGTACAGGTTATGTAGGCTTGGTTTCGGGGGCTTGTTTCGCCGAAATGGGTATAAATGTTACGTGTATAGACACGAATAAGAGCAAAATAGATTCTTTACGCGATGGTGTCGTGCCTATTTATGAGCCGGGCTTGGAAGAGATCGTTCGCAAGAATAGTAAAGCAGGACGCTTGCATTTTACGACACGCCTTGAAAGCGTGTTGGATACAACGGAGGTAATATTCAGTGCTGTCGGTACGCCTTCCGATGAAGACGGCAGTGCGGATTTGAGCTATGTGCTTGAAGTCGCAAGGACAGTCGGTAAGAATATGAACCGCTATCTTGTGTTTGTTACTAAAAGTACGGTGCCTGTCGGAACTTCAAAGAAGATAAAATCAGCAATAGAAGAGGAGTTGAGCAGAAGAGGATTGGACATAGAGTTTGATGTGGCAAGCAATCCTGAGTTTCTGAAAGAAGGTGCGGCGATAGAAGACTTTATGAAGCCTGAAAGGGTAGTTATAGGGGTTGAAAGTTCTCGTGCAAAGTCAATAATGACCAAACTTTATAAGCCTTTTACTCTCATTGGAGACAGACTGATATTTACAGATGTGGCTTCGGCTGAAATGATAAAGTATGCAGCCAATTCCATGCTTGCAACCCGTATAAGTTTTATGAATGATATTGCAAACTTATGTGAGTTGGTCGGTGCGGATGTCGATCAGGTCAGAAAGGGGATAGGCAGTGATAGTCGTATAGGTGCCAAGTTTCTTTATCCGGGTTGCGGATATGGCGGTTCTTGCTTCCCGAAAGATGTCAAAGCATTGATAAAAACAGCAGAGGAGCATGATTATAATATGCAGGTCTTGAAAGCTGTTGAAGCGGTAAATGAACGACAGAAAGCAGTGCTGTTCGATAAACTGAATACTTACTTCAAAGGTGAACTTAAAGGCAAAGTGGTAAGTTTGTTGGGTTTGGCGTTCAAACCGGAAACAGATGATATGCGTGAAGCTCCATCTTTGGTTTTGATAAATAAATTATTGCAGAGCGGTTGTGAAGTTCAGGTGTATGATCCTGTTGCAATGAATGAATGCCGTCGCCGAATAGGAAACAGCGTAAGCTATCATAAGGATTTGTATCAGGCAGTAGCAAATTCAGATGCAATGTTGTTGGTAACGGAATGGAAAGAGTTTCGAGTGCCTGATTGGAATAAGATAAAGCAACTGATGAGTACACCCTTGGTTATTGACGGTAGAAATATATTTGAAGCCGAGGAGTTAAGAAATAAAGGCTTTGATTATTATAGAATAGGATAATAGAAAAAGATAACATTGATATGAAAGGAATAGTACTTGCAGGAGGTTCGGGAACACGTTTGTATCCTATAACGAAAGGGGTAAGCAAACAGTTGTTGCCGATTTACGATAAGCCGATGATATATTATCCGATATCGGTTCTTATGTTGGCAGGCATAAGAGACATATTGATTATTTCCACACCTCAGGATTTGCCGGGATTTCAAAGGTTACTCGGAAGCGGGGAGGATTACGGCGTAAGATTTGAATATGCCGAGCAACCGTCTCCCGATGGCTTGGCTCAGGCTTTTATAATAGGTGATAGCTTTATAGGAAAAGATGCTGCTTGTTTGGTGTTGGGAGATAATATTTTCTACGGACAGGGCTTTCGTCCTATGTTGGAGCAAGCCGTAAGAGATGCAGAGGAAAATAATAAGGCGACCGTTTTCGGTTATCATGTGGCAGATCCCGAGAGGTACGGAGTTGCCGAATTTGATAAGAGCGGTAATTGTATTTCTTTGGAAGAAAAACCTAAGAATCCGAAGAGTAATTATGCTGTTACAGGCTTGTACTTCTATCCGAATAAGGTTGTAGAAGTAGCCAAAAACATAAAGCCGTCGGCAAGAGGCGAATTGGAAATCACCACTGTCAATCAGAGATTTTTGGAAGATAAACAACTGAAAATCCAACTTCTTGGCAGGGGATTTGCTTGGTTGGATACAGGAACGCATGACTCTTTGTCGGAAGCCTCAACCTTTGTTGAAGTGATAGAAAAAAGGCAGGGGTTAAAGGTTGCTTGTTTGGAGATGATTGCATACAGAAGAGGTTGGATAAATAAGGAAAAGCTCAAGCAGTTGGCTCAACCTATGGCAAAAAATCAGTACGGACAATATTTATTACAAGCAGTCAATCAAGAGTAAGAATGAAGAGAAACATAATAATCACAGGAGGAGCAGGCTTTATCGGTAGCCATGTGGTTCGTTTGTTTGTAAACAAATACCCTGACTACAATATATATAATGTAGATAAGCTGACCTATGCCGGAAATCTCGCAAATTTGAAAGATATAGAGGATAAGCCGAATTATCATTTCGTAAAGGCGGATATTTGCGACTTTGAAACGATATGCAGACTTATGCAGGAAAAACAAATAGACGGAGTAATTCATCTTGCAGCCGAAAGCCATGTAGATAGAAGCATAAAAGACCCCTTTACTTTCGCTAAGACAAATGTGATAGGCACTTTGTCCATGCTTCAAGCAGCTAAATTATATTGGGAGAAGATAGAGGAAGGATATAAGGGAAAGATGTTCTATCATATCAGCACGGATGAAGTGTATGGGGCTTTGGAAATGACAAATCCCGAGGGAATAGAACCGCCATTTACGACAAAGGCGTCTTCCAATTACCGGCATTTGGCGTACGGAGACAAATTCTTTACGGAGGATTTGAAGTATCAGCCTCATAGTCCTTACTCTGCAAGCAAGGCAAGCAGCGACCATTTTGTCAGAGCCTTTCATGATACGTATGGAATGCCGATAATAATAACCAACTGTTCCAATAATTACGGTCCGTACCAATTTCCGGAGAAGTTGATACCCTTGTTCATCAACAATATAAGGCATAAAAAGCCTTTACCTGTCTATGGCAAGGGAGAAAACGTCAGAGATTGGCTGTATGTTGAAGATCATGCGAGAGCGATAGACCTTATATTCCATAAAGGTAAGATGGCAGAGACGTATAATATCGGAGGTTTCAACGAATGGAAGAACATAGATATAGTAAAACTCCTGATAAAAACGACAGACAGACTGCTCGGCAGACAGGAAAACGAAGATATAAATCTTATAACATACGTAACAGATCGAGCAGGTCATGATTTGCGATATGCGATAGACAGCACCAAACTCCAAAAGGAACTCGGTTGGGAACCAAACCTTCAATTTGAGGAGGGAATAGAAAAGACCGTAAGGTGGTACTTGGATAATCAGGACTGGATGGACAATATCACAAGCGGCGAATACGAGAAGTATTACGAAGAGATGTATAAAGGCAGATAGATGTCTGAATCATTAAAAAATAAGACCGTTAAAGGTACTGTTTGGAGTTCCTTGGATGCCTTTTTAGGGCAGGGGATAACCTTTCTTGTAGGACTTGTACTTGCACGTCTCTTATCTCCGGAAGAATACGGTCTTATAGCGATAATAACCATATTTATCTCCGTATTCAACAGCATTGTCGACAGTGGGTTCAGTAATGCCTTGATAAGAAAACAAGATGCAACGGAGGTAGATTATAATACGGTTTTCTATACCAATCTCGTCATAAGCGCAGTTCTATCGACAGCACTCTTCTTCGGAGCTCCGTTGATAGCGGATTTTTTTGCAAGACCGCAACTGACACCTTTGACACAGGCGATGTCATCTATTGTGGTGATAAATGCTTTCTCGATAGTTCAGAACATACGTCTTACAAAAAACATAGACTTTAAGACAAAAACCAAAGTATCACTGATTGCGTCCGTCGCCAGTGGCATTATCGGTATAGCAATGGCGTTTAGCGGCTTTGGCGTTTGGTCTTTGGTCGCTCAACAAATATCAAAGCAATTACTTAATTCTGTTTTTCTTTGGGTCTTCAACAAGTGGCTTCCGAAGTTGATTTTTTCTTGGAAGAGTTTCAAAGAGATGTTTGACTTTGGTTGGAAACTGCTTGTATCGGGATTGATAAACACAATTTGGACGGAAATATACCAAGTAGTAATAGGTAAATTCTATCAACCGCAAACATTGGGACAGTACACGAGGGCTCAGCAGTTCTCTTCAATATTTTCCAGCAATCTTACATCGATTATTCAAAGGGTAAGCTACCCTGTGTTGAGTCAGTTGCAAGATGATAAAGAAAGATTGAAATCAGGCTACAAGCGAATTATAAAAATAACAATGCTGGTGAGCTTCGTACTTATGCTCGGACTTGCAGCAATAGCCAAACCGATGATATTGGTTCTTATAGGAGCCAAGTGGTTACCGGCAGTTCCTTTTCTGCAAATATTGTGCTTTAACATGATGTTATACCCTCTGCATTCCATAAACTTGAATATGCTGCAAGTGCAAGGACGTAGTGATTTATTCCTGAAACTTGAAATAGTGAAAAAAATGATTGGCGTATTGCCTTTGTGTTTGGGAATATTCGTGAATATATATTACATGTTGATAAGTAGCGTATTTGTAGGCTTTTTCTCCTATTACCTGAATGCGCGATATTCCGGACCATTCCTTAATTACAGCATAAAGGAACAAGTCAAAGATATAATCCCGGGCTTTTCAATAGCACTGTTAATGGCATTACCGGTGTACGCAATATCATACCTTCCGCTTAATCCGTTTATTCTTTTGCCCATACAATTGTTGGCAGGTTTGTTGATAGTTCTTGCATTGTGTGAGAAAATCGGATTGGAAGAATATAAAGAAATCAAATCGATAGTATTAGGTTTGTTAAAGAAATAGCAAGTGTTACATGTGTAAAGAATTGACAAATGTAAATAAAATGGGGGGGGAGAAACTCCAACCTTGAATTGTATCGCATTGTTGCAATGTTTTTGATAGTGTGCCATCACTATGTCGTAAATTCAGGTTTGACCTTAGGTTGTTTGAGTTCGGATTTCTCGAATGCTAATAATGTTTTTGCACAGCTATTTGGAGCGTGGGGCAAAACAGGAATAAACTGCTTTATGCTTATTACAGGGTATTTTATGTGCAAATCGCATATCACCTTGCAAAAATTCCTGAAGTTGATGGGGCAGATTTATTTTTGGCGATTTGTCATTTTCTTTGTATTCTGCTTGTTCGGCATAGAACAAGTATCTTTTACCGGATTGGTAAAGTTGATAATTCCCATTCCTATGGTGGAAACAAACTTTACAAGTTGCTTTATACTCTTTTGGCTGTTTATTCCTTTCTTGAATATTTTGATAGAAAATTTGAACAAGAAAATGCACTTACGTTTGTTGGCATTGTGCTTATTCATTTATTCGTTCCTATACTTTTTACCAAAAGTGCATGTGGTTTATAACTACGTCTCATGGTTTATTGTTCTTTATTTCATAGCATCATATTTGCGATTGTATCCCATAAGAAAAGACTCTGATGCCAAATTTTGGTTTTTCGCAACAATGGTGAGTATCATCGCATCACTTTCAATGAGTATTGGGTACATGATATTATCAGGAAAAGGATTATTGTGGAGTTTCCTTGTTGATTCCAATGCACCTATGGCTCTTGTAGTGTCGATTTGTTCGTTTATGTGGTTCAAGAACATTAAAATCAAGCAGAGTAAATGGATTAACCTCGTTGGAGCAAGTACATTCGGAGTCTTGTTGATACACGCTAACAGCGATGCAATGCGACAATGGCTTTGGGTTGACACACTTCAAAACGTTAAATGGTTTTCTTCCGATTATTTCTTACTCCACATGCTTATTTCAACGGTATCCATCTTTGTTATATGTATATTGTTGGACAGATTGAGGATAATTTTTGTTGAGAGACCTATAATGAAAAGATATTCTAAATTGATAGAGAGGTGTTCAACAAGAATTGTTACCTCAAAATATTAGCCCTTTCAACCGAAAAGCAAAACGCTTATGGAAAAGCAAAAACAAATAACAGTAACCTCACCTTTGCTTCCCGATTTATCGGAACTTCATGCAATGATGCAGGAAATTTGGGCAAGTAAATGGGTTACCAATAACGGACATTTTCATCACGAACTCGAAAAAGCACTTGCCGAGTACTTGAAAGTCCCGTACATAAGTCTTTTTACCAATGGCACATTACCCCTGATAACCGCATTGCAAGCCTTGCGGATAACAGGCGAAGTCATAACAAGCCCGTACAGTTTTGTTGCAACGACTCATGCCTTGTGGTGGAACGGAATAAAACCCGTTTTTGTTGATATAGACCCTGCAACATGCGGTTTGGATCCTGCAAAAATTGAAGCGGCAATCACTCCCAAAACCACCGCAATCATGCCGGTGCATTGTTACGGGAAACCATGCGATACCGAAGCCATTCAGCAGATAGCCGACAAATACGGATTGAGAGTAATCTATGATGCAGCTCACGCTTTCGGCGTAGAATGCAATGGCGAAAGCATTTTGAAAGCCGGAGACATGAGTACCCTGAGTTTTCATGCCACCAAAGTGTATAACACACTTGAAGGAGGAGCCTTGGTTGTTCATGATGAAAAAACGAAACAACGTATAGACTATTTGAAAAACTTCGGATTCGCAGGAGAAACCGAGGTTGTCGCACCCGGAATAAACTCCAAAGTAGATGAAGTCCGAGCAGCCTACGGATTATTGAACCTTAAACAAGTAGATAAAGCCATAGAAGCAAGGCGTAAAGTCGCACAACAATACAGAGAAGCCTTACGAAATATCGAAGGTATAAGCTTTTTCGATGACATGCAGGGAGTACGACACAATTACAGCTACTTCCCTATATTCATAGACGCAGCAAAATATGGTAAAACACGAGATGAACTCTATTTCGAAATGAAAGAAAAAGGAGTCCTCGGTCGTCGTTACTTCTATCCGCTTATTTCAGACTTCTCGACATACAGAGGTTTGGAGTCTGCCGCCGCTGAAAACTTTCCTGTCGCCACAAAGATAGCCAAACAAGTAATCTGCCTGCCAATGCACCACGAACTGAAAGAAGAAGATGTGGAGAGAGTGTTGGACTGTGTGAAGAGTGCTTGAAATTATTATTGATTATCTATGAAACAATTAGAAATACATGGTTACAAATCGATCAAGGATTTGGTTCTTCCGCTGAGAGAAATCAATATTCTGATTGGCGCAAACGGAAGCGGTAAGAGCAACTTGCTGTCATTCTTTGTATTTTTGAAAACTTTCTATAATAGAAATCTTCAAGAGTCTGTGGCTTTATCAGGAGGCATGGATAAGTTTCTGTATATGGGGCGTAAGATTACCTCTGAGATAAGTATAAAATTATTATTCCCGAAGAATGCCTATTCTTTTACACTTGTTGCCGGTGAAGACGCTTTTGTGATAACCAAAGAGGGTCTATGGTATGAGGCTAATCCGCACATGCCTAATCCTATTGATATAGCATCTTTTTCTAAAGAGTCGAGATTACAATATGCCACGGAACCCCGCGCAGATTATATCCGTAATTATTTAAGTGAACTAAAGAAATATCACTTTCATGATACGAGTAAGAACTCACCCTTTACAAAGGTGTCAAATGTAAAAACAGGAGGTCATTATTTGCTTCCGCAAGGAGAAAATTTGGCTGCTTTTCTATACACTGTTAGTCGGCAGGCTCCAAAGAATTACAATTTGATTGTTCAGACGATACAAACCATTGCTCCTTATTTCAGAGATTTTTATTTGAAACCTGATGAGAATGGGAATTTGTCATTAAAATGGCAGGATAAATACAGCGAGAACATTTATGGAGCAACCGATTTATCAGATGGAACAATTCGTTTTATTGCCTTGACAACCTTATTTATGCAACCCCAATTACCGCAGACCATCATTTTGGATGAGCCGGAATTGGGACTTCACCCTGTAGCCATTGCCAAATTGAGCGGCATGATAAAATCGGTTGCTGCCAAGGGGTGTCAAATCATTGTAGCAACGCAATCTACCGACTTGATCAGTTACTTTGATGTAGAGGATATTATTACAGTGGATCAAATTAATGGCGAAAGTATCTATAAGCGACTTTCTTCTGACGAGTTAGAAGATTGGTTGGAAGAATACACGATAGATGAACTGTGGAAACGGAATATGGTTCATAATGGGCAGCCGAATAATCAAGAGTTATGAGCAGAGTAATTGTTATTTGCGAAGGCGAAACCGAACGAGAATTTTGCCAAACGCTCCTTTTCGGATATTTTGCGAGCATTGGTAAATATATAGAAGCACCATTGATAAAGCGCTCGCATGGCGGAATCGTTCGTTGGGAAATACTGAAAAAGCAAATTGAAACAACTCTACGCAAAGAACAAGATGCAATAGTAACACTGCTTATTGATTATTATGGGTTGCATGAAAAGCACTATTTTCCGGGGTGGGACGAAGCTGAAAAAATTATAGATAAAATAAAACGTGTATCCTATCTGGAAGATACTATGAGGCAGGATATAGATGATAGTATTCGTTATCGTTTTATTCCTTACTTGCAGTTACATGAGTTTGAAGCTCTGCTTTTTTGTGATGCGGAGATATTTAAAAATATGATTCCCGAAAAAGAATTGATAGGTCTTCAGGAATTGCAGACCGTGATTGATAGTAATCCCAATCCCGAGTTAATTAACACAAGGAAAGAAAACACGCCCTCTCATAGATTGTCGCGTATAATAAAAGGTTATAATAAAATCGTTTACGGAAACCTGATAGCTGAACGTATTGGTTTGGCAACCATACGTTCAAAATGTCTTCGATTCAATAATTGGTTGAATACATTGGAAAAAGCATAATTAACCTCAAAACCATATTCCATAATCATTCACTCTCCGACACTTTTTTTTGTCTTGTTTTTTTGAGGTGCAGTTCAACTTGATGTAGAGAGAAACAAAAATGGAATGCAAAGCATTACCACGAACACCATTCAGCGAAACGCCTTTAGCTAAAAATAAAACGCCGATTGGCGACAGCGAAACGGCGAAACAGAAAATTTAAACGCCGATTTGGTAAGTCTTTTGTTTACAGAGATATAATTTATGAGAGCATTATGACTTCATATTATACAGGACGGGAACAGAACAGGACCGGCGGTGAAACAGCGTTGGAATATATCATAAAGTAAATTGTAAAGATGACAGAAATATACTTATTAGGAGTAGGACATGCTACTCCTATATTTATCGAATTGGCAGAAGATTGCGGTTATACTGTTAAAGGTCTCTATCATTATAATGATGAAAGAACCGGAGAGATAGACCATGGATACCCGATTCTCGGCTCCTTTGAAGATATGTTCAAAGATGGTGTTAAAGGTAAATGCTATTGTCTTACCATGGGTAATATGTCTATCAAAGAGCAAGTCAGTAAACGAATACTTTGCAAAGGTGGAAATGTGCCGACACTGATTCATCATACAGTGGCGATTTCACGTTTTGCCAAGATTTCTGATTGTGGAGTTCTTATAGGCAGAGGGTGTGAAATACAACCGGATGTTGTTATTGATGAAGGATGCGTCCTTAGAACCTGCTGCATAGTGGGACACAACACAGAGTTACATCCTTATACATTTTGTGGTCCTGCGTCATTAATCGGAGCATTTTCAGCAGTTGGTCCAAAGGCTTTTATTGGTCAACGTTCCCTAATTATATCAGGAAAAGTTAATCATGTTGGAGAATGCGCTGTTGTCGGTGCAGGAGCTGTTGTTACAAAGACTGTTGAACCTTATATGATTGTTGTGGGCAATCCGGCAGTAAGTTTAAGAAAAGTTAATTCGGGGGGGGCAAATCCTAAGGCATTATTTTCTGATTATGCTGCCCTTTCTTATAAAAGAAAGATGGTGGCATGATGAAACAGAAAAAACTGATGTTGTTAGGCGGCATTCGCTACCTTTTACCCGTTATAGAAGCTGCACATAAATTAGGATATTATGTGATTACTGCAGATTATTTGCCGGATAACATAGCTCACAAGTATAGTGATGAATATGTTAACGTCAGTATAATTGATAAGGAAGCCGTTCTGAAAGTTGCAAAGGAAAGGAAGATTGACGGAATAATGTCTTTCGGTGTAGATCCGGGAGTGATAGCAGCCTCATACGTACAGCAAGAAATGCAACTTCCGTCTTTCGGTCCATACGAATCGGTTGACATATTACAGAACAAAGATAAATTCAGAACATTTCTTGCAAAGCATGGATTCAATGCCCCATGGTCTTTCGGATTTTCTTCGATTGAAGAAGCATTTGAGAAAAGAAATGAATTTACATATCCTTTGATTGTTAAGCCTACCGACTCGGCAGGGTCAAAGGGCGTAACAAGGGTAGATGAAGAGCAAGAGTTGTTGCAGGCATTGATATATGCAAAGGAATACTCCATAAAAGGCAATATAATAATAGAGGAGTTTCTTGAAAAGAAAGGCTGTTCTTCCGATACTGATAGCTTCAGTATCGATGGTAAGCTCGCTTTCGTGTCTTATTCTGCTCAAAGGTTTGATGAAAAGGCAGCAGGGGTATATACCCCTGCTGCCTATTCATGGCCTTCGACCATGAATAGGCAGGAAGAGCAGGAATTGACAAGCGAGATACAACGCTTGATAAGTCTGCTTGGCATGAAAACATGCATATATAACATAGAAACGAGAGTTACACCCAATGGTAAACCATATATAATGGAACTTACTCCACGAGGAGGAGGAAACAGATTGGCAGAAATGTTGCGATATGCAACAGGAGTGGATATGATTACAGCCTCCGTTCGAGCAGCGATGGGAGAACCGATAACTGACGTATCGCAAAAGCCGTACAATGGACATTGGGCGGAGATTATTCTGCATGCAGACAGAACAGGAAAGTTTGAAACTCTTGAAATAAAAGATAGTTTCAAGTCTTTTGTGGAAGAAAAAGATTTGTGGGTAAGTAAAGGAGATAAAGTCAATGCTTTTGTCGGAGCAAATGATGCAATAGGTACATTGGTCATGAAGTTTGAAACATCAGAGCAGTTGGAATATGCACTTGCAAACCAACAAGAGTGGCTGAAAGTAATTGTAAGATGATATATGAAATTAGCAGTCATAGGAGCCTCAGCAGGACAGTTACCTCTATGTCTGAAAGCCAAAGAAATGGGCTTAGAAACGCATTGTTTTGCTTGGGCAAAAGATGCAGTTTGTAAGGATGTGGTTGATTATTTCTATCCTATTTCTATTCTTGAGAAAGATGTGATTCTGGAAAAGTGTAAAGAGTTGAATGTTGACGGAGTTGTGTCAAATGCATCTGAATTGACAGCAGAGGTTGCATCATATGTTTCGGAAAGACTTGGCTTAAATGGTGTTCCATATATGGTGCTTAAGCAATCGCATGATAAGTATTTCGTCCGTTATCTCTCAAATAGGGTCAAGGGTCTGTCAAAATCTATATACTATAAGTATGAAGAGTCGGATTTAGGTGTATATCCATGTGTAGTGAAGCCTTGTGAGGGTAGTGCAAAACTTGGCGTATCGTTTTGTAATAGTAAAGAAAACTTTGCAAAAGCAATACAATATGCAAGAGAAGCGACGAAAGGAGAAATACTTGTAGAGGAGTTTATTGTAGGTAAGGAGTTGTCTGTTGAAAGTATTTCTTTTAAAGGAGAACACCAAGTTATTCAAATTACTGATAAGGATAGTTCATCTGCTCCCCATTTCGTGGAGTTAGGACATCACCAACCTGCTGCTATATCTTCTTATTTAAAATGTGAAATTGAAAATATAATACCATGTTTACTCAAAGAGATAGGATATACTAATGGAGCTTCACATGTTGAGTTGAAGTATAATGGTAATGAAATCTATCTTATTGAGGTGAATCTTAGAGGAGGTGGGGATGATATCTCAAATAAATTAGTACAAATGAGTTCAGGTATTGATTATTTGCGATGCATGATAGAAGTAGCAATAGGAACTTTTAGAAAACCTATTAGAGTCTCTGAACCGGCTTATGCAGGTATTTATTATCTTTGTAAACAGACAGAAAACTATTTTCAATTCTTTGAAAGTGCAAGCAATAACGAATGGTTTGTTGAGGGTGAGATTTATAATAGAAAACTTAAAGAAAGTCATTCAAATTATGAAAGAGATGGATATCTAATATATAAATATAAAAAGAAAGTAATACCAAAATAAATTGATAGATATGGAAGGAATTAAGTACACTGAGTTAATGGGTGAAAATGTCAAGGATAAACTTGGCTTTTGTGGTAAGAATGTGCGTATTTACAATCTTGCTAAAATTATAAATCCTCAATTTGCATTAATTGACGACAATGCGATTATATTGGATTATACCTTCATTGATGCAAAAGAGTCTTTTAGGTTAGGTAAGTATAGTTGTATAACGTGGCACTGTGTTATCGAAGGATGGGCTAATATTAAAATTGGAGATAGGTGTTTTTTGGGACCTGGTACAAAATTGTTAGGATCGACTTATAAGTTTAATGGATATTATACAAGCGAACACCTTCCTGATGGAACTCATGATACGCTTTTCGGTAATATTACCATTTGTGATGACGCATACATAGGGGCTAATGCAGTAATAATGCCAGGTGTGACTATTGGAGAAGGTGCAGTGATTGGTTCCAATGCTTTTGTAAATAGAGACGTGGAGCCATGGGGGATTTATGTTGGAAGTCCTGCTAAAAAAATAGGCGAAAGAGAGAAACCTACTGATGAACGCAGAGCTATTATCGAGGCAATGGATTGGGCGAACCATCTGTGAAATCCATTGTTTTGACATTTTAACAATAAAAGAGAGTTGGCGATCGATTGGTTCCAACGCAACAAAACAGTCTGATTGCTGCAAAAACGAATATATAATATGAACAAAATAGTAATAGCTAATTCCGGACATGGAAGTCAAGGTAAAAGTTCTTCCATTAAAGCCCTATTTGAGGCTCTTTCCAAGAAATACCCCAATGATACGAACATCATCGAAAATAATGGAGATATTCTTGCTGCCATTCGCATTGGCGATATACTTGTGGGAATAGAGAGTCAGGGTGATCCGAATTCACGTATGTTTGATAGCCTTACCCAGTTACGTGATATGGGATGCAATATTATCATCTGTGCATGTCGCACTTCCGGAGCAACCATTGATAAAGTCAAAAGTCTTCATACAGAGTATGGTTATGAGCTAATCTTTGTTTCCAATCCTCGAACGGATAATGAGAAATTGCATTCTTTATGCAATGAACTTTATGTTGAAACGGTGATGAAGATTATGTCAAAGTTATATAAAATCTAAGCCTACAATAATGGTAGAGTAATAGGATAGAGTAATAGAGTAGATAAGAGGAACATGTAAGCAGCAAAGCAGAGTGTTGCTAATCCATGCCTCTATCTAATCTAACAGTCTATCTGTGAAGTAGGGAATATTTATTCCTTGTACATAAAAATCAAACAATAAGATGCAGGAAAACAATAATTCTCAACCCTTGATGGTTTCCATCAAATGTATAACGTATAATCACGAACCATATATACGGCAATGCTTGGAAGGTTTCGTTATGCAGAAAACTAATTTCCGTTTTGAAGCTGTTGTACATGACGATGCCTCAACAGATGGAACTGCCGACATAATAAGAGAATATGCTGAGAAATATCCCGACATCATAAAACCTATATATGAAACCGAAAACCAATATAGTAAAAAAGACGGTAGTTTAGGAAGAATAATGAATGCTGCTTGTACGGGTAAATACATTGCGATGTGCGAGGGAGATGACTACTGGACAGATCCCCTAAAACTACAAAAACAAGTTGATATATTGGAATCCAATCCTGAGGTAGGATTGGTGAGAACCAATTGTGATATGTTATACCAGAGAACACAAAAGATAAAAAAAGCAGTAATGTCTAATGAATATTATTCATCTATAAAGAATACATATCAAGATCAGATATATAATGCAAAATGGGTTGCTACCTGTACATGGGTATATAGAAATAATATTGATATAGAGAGGATTATTTTAGATTATAAGTTGGACAGAAAAAAGTATTTTTTGGGAGATTTATTCTTGTTATTATGTGTACTAAAGTCTTCAACAGTTGTATATTTAAATCAAACAACTTCCGTTTATAGGGTGGTTGATTTGTCAGCTAGTCATTTTAAAACATTCAAGGAGAGCCTTTCTTTCTTTTTAAGTGTTGCTAGAACAAGAGTTTTTTTTGCGAAAGATATCGGATTTGTATTTGTTGTAAGAGTGAAAATTAAAATTTGCTTGCAGGTAGTGGGTATGATTATTTCTAAAATAAGGCAAGATATTTTAAAGTAAGTAAGATATGATACCAAAGGTAATTCATTATTGTTGGTTTGGTGGTAAACCATTGCCTAAAATGGCATTGAAGTGTATTGAAAGTTGGAAGAAATATTTTCCAGACTATGAAATCAAGCAATGGAATGAGGCTAATTTTGATGTAAATATCATTCCATACACATCTGAGGCTTATAAGGCAAAGAAATATGCGTTTGTGAGCGATTATGCTCGTTTTTGGTTACTTTATAACTATGGTGGAGTGTATTTTGATACCGACGTTGAAGTTATCAAAAATATGGATGACATTATTGCAAAAGGTGCTTTTATGGGATGTGAAAGAGATGCAAGTGTAAATGTCGGAGATATGGGAGATATGTTAGTGGCACCAGGGCTTGGTCTTGCAGCAAACCCAGGGCTTGGTCTTTATAAAGAGATGCTGAACGTCTATAAAGAACTTCACTTTGTTAATCCCAATGGTTCGTATAATCAAAAAACAATAGTTGCTTACACAACAGAGGTACTCTTGAAACATGGTTTAAAGCAGATGTCTGGTATTCAAGAGTGTGATGGGGTATGGATATATCCGACTGAATATTTTTGTCCTTTGAATTTCTATACAGAAGAGTTGAAGTTAACAGATAACACTCGTTCCATACATTGGTATACAGCATCGTGGATTACGAGTAGCCAGTTGTTGTATAAGAAAATAGAACATATTGTAGGCAAAAGAATAGCACATTTTCTTTCACGTACACTAAAGCGTTGGGGGGTATTTAGATAGATTTTGTCACAAAATTCATAAAGAGGCTAATGTTTATAGATATTTATCTATACTTTTATATTTATCATCTCGTTATTTTATCTCGTTGAAACTTTGCCTTGAATATATGGACGATTTAAGTATATGGTGGTTTCTCTGTGGTATTTGTTTGAGGAGTAGTGTGGGGAAGGAGAAATGCTCGGATAAGTTGGTGGCAATGATAATCATATTATTGCAAGCATTCGCATTTTGCAGTTTTTTGCTCTTTGATAATTAGGGTTAGCATATTGCTTTTTTTTTGTGTATCATACCATATTTGGAGTTCTATATTAGGAAGTAATTTTAAAGTCTTGTTTGTGGTGTGGGTTTAAATATTATTCTGTAATTTATGATCTATCTGATATATTTATTGTTTTCCTATTTTTGGCTATGGCTTATTGGCAGGGAAGAACAAACAAGTTTTGGCAAATACTTTTTTCGTTCGTTACCGGTAGTTGTAGGCTGGCTTTTTATTGTTGGTGGACAAGACGGGATAGGTTCTGATTACAATAATTATTTGTATTTATTTAACGGACACTATTGGGTAGAGGGTGGCGAATTTGACCTTGATAAAGAATTGGGCTTCAACTATCTGATAAGATTTTTTAACGCTCTTGGTTTCTACGGTCAGGTCATATTCTTTTTCCTTGCGGTCTTCTTCGTAGCAGCCTTTTTCTATTCGGTGAGAAAAATTTCAGGGGAGAGAAATGTCTTCCTTGCATTCTTTCTATTCGTAACAATGACAACCGGCTTCAATAATCAGATGAATGGCATACGGCAATACATTGCTATCTTTTGCTTTGCAATTTGGGCTATTGCCCTGATGGAGAAAAATTACAAACAGGCGATGCTGTTCTTAGCCCTCGGAATCTCGATGCACTATTCTATGATAATGCTTCTTCCGATAGCTGCTATAATCATTTTTAAACCCATAAACAAAAATCGCAAGCTGCTCTCATTGTTCGTCTTGGCAAGTATTTTCGTTACTCTGTTTTTCTCGCAGGAGACTTTTGTTTCTCTTTTGGAATACATTGATTTTGGGTGGAAGTATGATCGCTACATTTATAGTCAATATATAGAAGTAACATCTATGTTTATACGATTGCAGAGATGTTTTCACGCTTTGCCGGTTTTCTGCTCTATATGGTTGTTGCCAAAGATGCAACTTGATATTTTGCAACAGAAGTATTTCACTTTGGGTTTGTATGGCTTTTGCTTTTGGCTTTGTGGTGCAAGCGTGCAAGTTTTGGGACGTTTCGGCAGCTACTTTGTCATTTTCGGCTTCATACCGACGCTCTATCTGCTTATCTACTTGAGGCGGCGTATTGCTGAGGGTGGCAAACTCTCTTTCCTCTCCTTTCTACTCATCATTGGATACTACCTTGCTTTCTATTCATACAAGGTGCTTTTCGTAGCAGAGGGAGAATACGATTTTCAGTCGGTATTCTTTTAATGAAGAGTAAACTTTTTGTTAAAACAACGATAGCAAATAATTCAAAATATGAACTTGCAAATATTGCTTTCATGTATGCATCAGAGTGATGTAAGCATAATAGAACGTAGCAACATACAAACAGATGTGGTAGTCGTCAACCAATGCGACAAGGATAGTGTGGAAGATTTCGAGTTCTTGAACAAGCAAGGACGCACTTGCAAAGCAAGATTTGTCTGCACCACAGAGCGAGGATTGAGCAAAAGCAGAAATATGGCTATTCGTAATGCTTGGGGTGATATTTGTTTGTTGAGCGATGATGACGAATTTTTCGCTGAAGGTTGTGAAGGAATGATACTGAGCGTCTATGAAAGAAATCCGAATGCTGATCTTATTGCCTTTGCTTTGGAGAATGAAAAAAAAGTTTATCCGAGAAAAGTTCGAAAAATGGGCTTCAAACAGATACTAAAAACTTCTTCTGTTCAGATAACTTTCAAAAGAACAAAGGTTATGTCGAATGAGATACTATTTGATGATAAAATGGGGAGTGGTACGGGTAATGGAGGCGGAGAGGAAAATAAATTCTTGCTCGATTGTAGAAAGAAGGGGTTTTCCATGTGGTATAATCCATGCGTTATAGGGAAACTTAATACTGTTGAAAGTCAATGGTTTCATGGATATACACCTTCTTTTTCTGAAAATTTAGGTTGGTCTACTCGTCGTTGGGGTGGAGTAATTATAGGCTATGCTTTCATTTGGTGGTGGGCATTGTCGCATCAGAGGATTTATAAGAAAGATAATCTTTCCTTTTTTAGTGCGATTAAAAATTTACACAAGGGCTTCTTTCAGAAAAGATAAGGTATATGTATGCTTTTCGTATTTGTAGTTTATTTGATGTTATTTGGGAGATTGCTGGTAATTTGAAGTGGAATTATTATATGGCTTGAACTTGTGCTTTGATTTAGAATTATTGGGAGTAATATGGAGCAGTATTTTTCCGGTGCATTCTTCGGTTCTCTGAGTGCGATAATTATACAGGCTTCTAGTGCATTTATGGAGAGAACCAAATTTGAAATCAAAGGTTTTTGAACGTAAAACAGAAGTTGTTGAGAGAGCCATGTCGTGGTTGCAAGAAAGTTGTGATACATATCTTATGTTACAAATGTCGCTCAGAGCTTATGATGAAAAACGTAATCCGTACCATTGCAACGGCATTTTATCCTCAGTGTCTAAATCGGATAAATTATTTCGAGAAAGTGAGTTTCGATTAAACTCCTTGTATTTGTATTACGACTTTTCGGATATAGAGGAGAAATATCATGGAATAGAATCAATGAGAGCTATTCATAAGTTGATTTCTATGGCATCTGAAATAACACAAATTGAAACAAATATTCAAGATAGAGAACTAATGCTTAGGTTTGCAAAAACCTTAAATAATGAAAGAATAGATACATTTCATCTATTTGCAGATGCTTTGGATAGTCAGATTTCAATTTGTATTGAGATTATGCAACGCCTAAGAGATGAGTACAAGGGCTATTTGAAATAAATAATATGTGAATTGTAGCAAGGCCTATGATAATAATATTCTGGATTGTATCATTTGTGGCTTGGGCTTATGATTACGTAACTTGATGCTGTTGTTTGTTTCCTTGATGGCAGCATGAAAAAAGTGTCAGTTTTAGGTTGGAAAATTGAGACTTTTGTCTTGGAGTCTCCATCATTACCGAGATAAAGACAGACAAAGTATCTGTACCGAAGTTGCTTATCTTGATTGAGGTATGGCAAAATAGTTAAGATGTAGGCATACGAGGATTATGGTAGCCTATTCTGTGTGGTAGATTGTGAAAGATATAAAGGTTGATGAATTGATAGCAAAGACACTTTTAATCCTGTTTAAAATTTTAAAGATGTAATAATAAAAAAATACTTCACATTTGTAGTAAACACAGAGAATGAAGTTGTACTGCCAAAAGGGTTAGATGCTTACTTTCATGTTTTTTAATGTAGACTAAAAATGACTGCTCTACCTGGTCCAGCAGAGTTTACGAAATAAATATTATGGCGAAAAAATTAGAATCTAGTTTAAAAGGACGACTGAGGAATACGGACTTACCAGTTTCTAAATGTCTATTTCCTATTTTCGAAGCAGTTGTAAATTCTATCTATGCGATAGATGACAGATTGGCTTCAGACGATTTGTTTGATTCTTCAGATGGCAGGATTCGAGTTATATTAAATCGCTCTTCTGATGGCGATTTGTTTAGAGGGAAAACAGAATTGGTTTCTGTAACAATAGAAGACAATGGTATAGGTTTCGATGATGATAATTACGATTCATTTTGTGAGTTAGATTCCATGTATCGCATAAATAGAGGTTGCAAAGGAATTGGTAGATTATTGTGGCTAAAGTGTTTTACAAGCGTTGAAATTGAGAGTTTCTATAAATCTAGCGATGGCACGACAAAGAACAGACATTTTTCTTTTACAGCAGAAGGTGTCACAGATTTGCCAGAAATAAATTCGGAAGGTAAAAGTATTGGCACAAAAATTATTCTTAGAGGACTAATAAGCAACTACAAAAATACACTTAGCAAGTATGGGCAAGAAGTAATTTCAAAATTATTATTTGAACATTGTTTATGGTTTTTTCTTCGTGAAGGTTCATGTCCTGATATTAAAATTATTGATGGATGTGACGAGACTAATCTTTCAAGAATATACGATAGCTATTTGTATAGTAACCCTAACAATCAATCCTCTTTTCAAATTGCAGGAGAAATATTTGACATTCTTCACGTTAGGTTAAAAACTGAAAGCAAAAATTTGATTTCATATTGCGCAGGCAGTCGAATCGTAAAAAATGAGAGGATAAAAGATATTGTAGGCTTATACGACTCTGCAATAGAAACACAAGATGGTTCCTTTTATTACAAATGCTTTGTTACATCTTCATATTTTGACGAGCATGTTGCCCCCGATAGATATGCCTTCCTTATACCAGACAGAGCCGAACAAAATACCCAAATTGAGGGGTTAGAACAGGTCTACTTTGATGATATTAGGGAGCATGTACTGGATAAGGTGAATGAATTTTTATCTCCGTATCTTGGTGAGAACATATTGGCAGGAAAAGATAGATTATCACAGTACATAGATGCCAAGGCACCATATTACAAGCCGCTTTTTGCAGGTCTTTCTGATGACGAGAAAGTCGTAAATCCGACCTCAACAGAAAAATCCATCGATTTATACCTGTACAACAAACTTGTGGAGAAAGAACATCAACTTATAGAAGAAGGACATGATATACTAAAGGTAAGAACTGGAGAATCTGAAGAGGATTACAGGAAAAGAGTTGATAAGTATTTTGATAGTGCTCAGCAGTTAAAACAAACAGACCTTGCACGGTATGTTTTACATCGTAAATATATCTTGGAATTGTTAGAATCAGCATTGCAAAGGGATGATAACGGACGCTATTGCAAAGAAGATAGGGTGCATGAAATTATCATGCCAATGCGGACAACAAGTGATGAAGTCAAGTTCCAAGATAATAACCTTTGGATTATTGATGAGCGTTTGGTCTTTCACCACTATTTGGCTTCAGACAAGACATTCAAGTCTATGGAAATTATAGATTGTGATTCTATTCGAAGACCCGACATTCTTGTTGATAACATTTTTGATAATCCTTTGTTCGTTTCAGAAAAGGACGCACCGCCTTTTGCTACGCTACGAATAGTAGAATTCAAAAGGCCGATGCGTGACGATATGGAATCAGAAGATAGTACAAAGAATCCAATAGATCAATGTATAGATTATGTTGAGAAAATAAGAGGAGGAAAAACCACCACCAAGAGTGGGCGACCAATAAATGTGTCTGAAGAAATTCCTGCCTATTGTTATGTGATATGCGACCTTACACTAAGTATGCAGTCTGTTTGCAAGAAACACGATTTCAGGAAGACGTATGATAGCTTAGGATACTTTGGTTATAAATCGGAGTTGAAAATCTATTTTGAAGTAATCTCTTTTGACCAATTACTCAATTCGGCAAAAGAACGAAATGCTGCATTCTTTGACAAAATAGGTATTTCCCATAATTAACTATAATCAAGACAAACATAGATGGCTTACTCATTCTAATGCCACGCCTCTTCCGCGTCTCTTGTGGTTACTTCGAGAGTTGTGAGAGTTTGAAGAGAAGGTAGCATCAATCTATTCACCATTCGATATCAATGTAGATGGTTTAGGTCGGATAAAGAACTTTAAAGCGAATGTTACCGATGCTTTCAGAAGAGTATCAAGACCATTTACGAGGATACGCTTCCCGAAGCAAAGAAGGTACATTTGTATTTGGCAAAGAATCCTCATGCTGCCTTCTTGTTCATTCATCGCTTCGAGGAAACCTTCTCTCATATTAATATGAGAAACTTGGAGGCATTCATCGAATGTATACGATATACTGTTAATGATATGGACAACGCCATTTCAGAGATAGATTATAACTACCCATGATTTTCTTTAGGCTTACTAAAGCCTTGGGTAAAGTAATCACTAAAAGTAAAAGGTAACTACTTGATAATCTATACTTTCAAAGCAGAAGTTATGAGGGGGAATTAGTCAATTCCCAGACGTGTTATGGTTATATCACTGCAGAGATCTATGCGGTGATGGAAAAATCGAAAAGGAAATCTATACCTTGCCAACTGAATTTGGATGGAGTCTCCTTGGTAGCTAGGAAGCCTCCTCATCTTGCTCCCACAAGATCAAGATGAGGATGGCAATGCCAAGGTGGGCAATGACATCTGACTCTATGAATGCAGGAACTGCGTGGTTCATGCTACAGATGAGAGTAAGGGGATGATATATTGTGGCAGAGAAGCGTGGATAACTGCTTGTCTGTTCATAGAAGTAGGAATAGAGAATAATAAATAAATTCTGTAACTTAATTATAAAGCTATGGTAAGAGATGTTTACAGTGATGGTAATCAATATTATAGTGGCAAATGTTGTGTGTTTATCAGTCATCAGCAGAAAAATAAAAGTGCAGCAAGAATGATTGCTAATTATTTGATTTTTTTTTGTAGTATTAATGTCTTTTTTTTGACGAATAGAATCTTAGTATAAATAGTTCAGATCCATTAAGTGTAGTTATGCGATAAAGGCATGATTGTGGAAAAGTACGCACCTAATAAGTTTATGAGGTGAAATTCCCCCCCTCAGTCCAAGTGGAGGCTCATGTGATGTAGGTTATGGGGACGAACACAATGTTTTCTGAGTAAAGCTCAAAAGAAGTAGCTTTCGTTGCTCTTCCTAAATATTTGCAGGTTGTTCTTGTTTATAGCGGATATGAGGCTTTAGACGCTGCGATAAATATGCGTTGGGATAATAATATATATGAATATCAGATGAGGACATTCTCTTATAATTCTCATCCTCTTTCTTCAATCATGTATGACATACTAAATAATATTATGGATGATTTTAAAACGCCTTTAGCTGTAGTAGTTGCTTATGATAAGCAATTTGCTAGTGGTCTTTCTGTTTACGAAGATATATATCATTCGTTGTGTAGAAATGCCAATGAGCCATTGGTTGATGGACTCGACATTCCTGTTTATTTTCAGACAAATCAAGAAAATAGAGGAATCATTGATGTTAGAAAAGGTATTAATGCAGACAAAGTTGTTGTGCTGTTATTGATAGACCTTTGTATGTTTAATGGTTCCGACTGGACTAACTATATAGATGAAGTTGTAAAAGAAGACAAAGCGGGTACTGTAGAAGTCTTGCCTGTAGCCTTGTGCCAATATGCATTTCAAATTCATCCAGAATTAGGGGAACAACAGTATATTCGTCTGCAAAACTATGATATACGAGATTGTTGGCAAGAATTTTTGATAAGATTCTATGATGATTTGATAAGAACCTTGCGAGCATCAAATGAAAAGTTGCAGATATTCATTAGCCATACCAAGAAAGATAATGATCATTTAGGTATTGAGAAGGCGAATGAGTTGAAGGCTCATTTGCGAGCTGATACTAAATTGAACTCTTTCTACGATGCCAATGATATTCTTGATGGATATAGTTTTGGCGACCAAATAAAGGAGAATGTTAAGAAATCCCTTTTGGTTATACTGGAGACAGAAACTTATTCAGATAGAGAGTGGTGTCGGATAGAAGCAATTGTTGGTAAGGAAAATCATGTGCCAACTGTTGTCGTTAGCTTGTTCAATGGTAAGATTCTACGCACTTTTCCTTATTTAGGTAACACGCCAAAGATTCGATTTGATGGAAAATGGGATGAAGTGATTTGTTTGCTACTTCGCACAGCATTGGACAAATATTATGAAGAAAAGTATTTGGAGAAATTCAAGCAAGCGGATGGCAAGGTTATACCGATGATGCCAGAGTTCATCAATATAGGTAATATTGATAGAGTAAAACAAATATTGTATCCAGAGCCACCTTTGGGCAATGAGGAGTTGGAAGTCGTAAAACGACAATTTCCTAACATTACTTTTAGTACGCCAAGCCAACTCTTTGCCAATTCTCGTTTTTTGGATGGTAAGAATATAGCAATCTCTATATCAGAATCTCCCGATTCTTCCACTAAAGGAATAGGAAAGACGATGTTTGAGGATTTGTCAGTAGAACTTGCAAGGCATCTTCTCATTTCTGGCGCTCATCTTGTTTATGGAGGTGACTTAAGTCCAGGAGGTTTTACAGAGTTATTTAAAGATTTAGCTTATCAGTATGGAATTTACGAGAAAGATAAGTCTTTGAAGAACTATTTCACCAACTATTTGGCATGGCCTATATATATAGGTATGACTCCTGCGTCACAAGCAGAATATAAGGCTTGCCGTGTAAATTGTCAGAAAGCAGAGATTCCTGATACAATTCCTGTTGGTTTGCGTGATTTAATGCTTCCTCCAACAACCGTTGAAAATTTGTATTATTGGGCTGAATCACTAAAAGCAATGCGCCAAGAGATGGAGAGCCATATAGATGCTCGAATAATCTTGGGTGGAAGAGTAACGGGATTCAAGGGGTATATGCCTGGTCTTTATGAAGAAGCTGTCAATGCAGCGAAAGCCAATCATCCGATATTCCTGTTGGGTGGCTTCGGTGGGGCTTCGGCATGCTTAATTCAACTGATAAAAGGAGAAACTTCTTCAGACAAACTGTTTGAGGAGTGTTGTTCTCATCATATATATCAAGAGTTCGTCTCTTACTTGGATAAAGAAAAAGAAGAGATGAACTTTAAAGTTCTTGATGTATTTTCCAACAACATGGATATTTTGAAGAATGGACTTTCAAAGGAAGATAACGAAAGGTTATTTGTAACAACCAATGTTACGGAGATAATAGCTCTGGTTTTGAAAGGATTGCATACACTTGGTAGTTGAACGCTATAAAATAATATTGCTTATGAGTAATGTTTTCATTTGTCATCATAGCAAGGATGTCCCTAAACTCAGGGATTTGCTTGATAAATTAAAGGCTAAAGGATATACTGTAAAAAGTAGTTCCTTACAGGAAGATAGGGACAATAAGGTTGTTCATAAAGGAAAGCATGTTGCTGATGCAACAGTTGCAAGATACATACGTAGTGCTATTCGATGGGCAGGTACTTTTATCGTATTGATTGGTGAGCATACTCATGAGCGTCCTTGGGTTAATTACGAGATAAGAAATGCTCATTTTCAAGGAAAGAAGATTATTGGTGTTTATAAGTATGGATGTGCACAGAATGCAGAATTACCAGAAGCTTACAAACGGTATGGAACCTCTCCTATTAGTTGGAACTCTATTGACAAACTTGCTGGTATGATTGAAGGAAAGGTAGAACCTGCAGAACTTCCTGATGGCACTCTTTCTACAAGTAATATTTATCCGATGATTTATATTGATTGTTGATTATGCATTTGTTTTCATATAAATTGGAGCATGATTTTGGATTAGCTCCCAATCCTTTTGGTGGTACAATGTCTTTAGCGGTTTGTCGAGGACAAATTCGCGATAGCAAGGCTTTACAATTAGGTGATTGGATTGTTGGAACTGGTAGCGTTTCCATGGGAAATCTCCGTCACTTGATTTTTGTAATGAAAGTTGAGGAGATTATCAGTTTCGATGATTATTGGAACGATCCTCGTTTTCAGTATAAGAAGCCCGTGTTAAATGGAACTTTAGTTCAGATGTATGGTGATAATTTCTATCACACGGTTGATGGACATCTTGTGCAAGAGTCAAGTGCGCATTCTAATCCAGATATGCTAAAGAAGCAGAAGTTATATAATCAAGATGTTAGAGGTAAAAGAGTATTACTGTCTAAGACGTTTTACTATTTTGGCGATAATTGCCCTTTACTTCCAAAAGAACATTTGAATATTTGTTGCAATGGTCGTTCTATAAAATACAAATCCATAACTGAGCATCAAATTCAATCTTTTATCTCTTGGTTAGAAGACAATTTTACTATAGGCATTCATGGAGATCCATGTAATTGGAAAAAATTTAAACTTCCCAAGTTAGACATTTATGATGATGGCATCAAGTAGTTCCATTATCCCCAACGACGAAGTCTTTCGCTATTACTTCTATTTCATTCAGGAACGGATGAATATGTTCTGGCGTAGATGCGAGGGAAAGAGGGTTTTGACCAAAGACCCAATACTTCGGGAATACAAGTTTACCAATGTATATCGGGTTTGTGATAGAGTAAGTCAATATCTTCTTCACAATGTCATATATAATAATGTGGAAAGATATAGCTCGGAAGATATGCTTCTTCGCATACTTGTCTTCAAGATCTTCAACAAGATTGAGACCTGGGAGTATCTTGAACAAACTTATGGTGAGATAACCATCCAGCACTTTGATGTCAAGAAGATAAGTGCTTTGTTGAGTGAAAGGCAGAGATATGCACCGATATTCAATAATGCCTATATGATGACAGGCTCCCATAAGCGTTATGACTATCTGCCAACGAAGCATGAAAAATGGCTGACGATGGTGAAGGAAGAGGTTATAGGAGAAAGCATCATAGATAAAGTACTGAAAGCACATTCTCTCGAAGAGATTTATCAGTTGCTGAGGAGATGTTCTTTCTTGGGAGGCTTCCTGGCTTATCAATATACGATAGACTTCAACTATTCTCCATATATCAATTTTGATGAAAACACTTTTGTTGTAGCAGGAATCGGAGCCATTCGTGGTATCGATAAGTGCTTTATATCCCATGGACATAGTTACGAAGATGCCATTAGATATACAAAAGAGCATTTCACGGAATTGCAAAAGAGATATGGTTATATTGAGTTCAGACCCTTGAAAGGTCATGACCCCACACTTTTGGATTTGCAGAATTGCTTTTGCGAAACCGATAAGTTTTTAAGGGCTAAGATGCCCAGCCTTTTAGTAGGCAATAAGAGAATTAAGCAGAAATATAAATCGCAAGGCGATTCTATATATTATATGTTTCCATCTAAATGGCATGTGAATTCCGTTCATGAACATTTAAAGGTGAGTGAACCAACATTATTCTAAAAAAATCAACTATGTTGAGTGAAATATCTATTGAGATCTTACAAAGATGCCCTAATCGTTGCATCTATTGCTCATCTCATTCCAATCCGCAGGCTACACATATCATTCCTTTTGATATTATCAAGAATGTAATAGATGATGCCAAGAGTCTCGGTTGTCAGACTGTTTGTCTTTCTGGTGGAGAACCATTCCTTCATCCGCAAATATTAGATATTATCAGCTATATAGCTAAACAGCAGTTAACTTGCTATGTTTATACCAGCGGCATATATATGAAAGATGAAGTTTACTCTTCATTGCCAAATGAGTATATTGAAGCAATAAGAGGTATGGTAGATAAGATTATCTTCAATGTCGAAGCAGATTCTTCAACCCTGTATGATCAGATCATGGGAACGGATATTGGAGGATTTGATATGATGAAGAAATCGATTAATGATTGTGTGTCGAGTGGCTTGGTAGTTGAGACACATGTTGTTCCGATGCAAGTCAACTTTAAGCATTTGAAGTCAATATTCGAGATGTGCTATCAGTTGGGAGTTTCTAAGGTTAGTATTTTGCGTTTGGTATTGCAAGGAAGAGCTTTGGAAAATTTGTCACTAGTAAAATTGTCTGGTGAAGACAGTCGGGAAGTAACAAAAATGATTAAGGCATTGAACGAAGCATATAAAGGAATGGTAAGAATAGGTTTACCTTATTCTGATAGTAACTGTCGTATTTATTGCAGGGCAGCATCTGATAAGATAAATGTTCGGTATGACGGCAATGTATATCCTTGTGAGGTATTTAAGGGTGATCTTTTGAATGCCAAACTCGGTTGTGAACCAGATAATATATGGAAAGATAGTTTCTACAATATATATCAAAATTCTCCTTATTTGAATGTAGTTAGAAAAAGTATTGACGCATTTAAAAAAGAAGAAGGTAGTGAAACATGTTATGGACAATTTAAAATGAAGTAACTATGAATACAGATTTAGCTTTCTTAAAAGAGATAAAAGATAATTATCATTCTTTTGATGCATATTGTACTCAAGAATTAGGCTCAATATCAGTAGAATACCCTTTAGATTTAGATATAAGAAATATGCTAGATGCTATTTCTTTAAGGGATGATGATGAAGATTTTGAAGTCTTTCGATTTTTTAATGATTTGATTACACTTTGGGAAAAACTTATTGAAAAGTCAATCAAGGCTTTAAGATATTATGATACAAGAGAACCGTTTAAAGACAATCCGGCTAAACATCCTTTGGCTTATGGTGTCGAGGAATTGAGAACTTATTTCGACAAGTACATCAATTTCGAAACTACATTATATGGTAGTAGTAGATATTATCGTGACCATGTAGTTCATGTTTTTAGAGTTTGGATTTTAGGCGTTTCGCAGTTGTTGTCTAATGACAATGTCTTGTTAAAAGCAATCAAAATTGATGATAAGTGCAATGTTAATCCAATAGAAAAAATATCAATTTGGACATTGGTGGCTCTAACTCATGATTTAGGCTATCCTTTGGAAAAGTCTTTGGAAGTTGTAGAAAGAACTAAAGACATGATGAAGTCTTTTGTTGTTAATCCTGCTATAACTATGGATCTGTCTTTTAATGGAGTGCAGAATTCAATGAATGACTTTGTTTTGCGCTTTATGAGTTCAAAGATGATTGAGAAAAATAGTGTAGAAGGTGATGACTGTAAATATGTTGCTCGTTTGCAGCCAAAATATTACTTTAAGTTTCAAAAATCATTAGAGCGTAATAAGCATGGAATACTAAGCGCTTTAGTCATATATAAAATTCTTCGATATTTCTTAGAGTCCGATTATAGTACTAACGAAGACTATTATTTCGATCCTGAGGATACGAGACAATTCTATATTCGTCGAGAGATTTTAAGGGCAATTTCTTCTCATACTTGTCATGACATTTATCAATTGACAGCAAAGAACTTCTCTTTCTTGTTGATTTTGTGTGATGATGCACAAGAATGGGGACGCAAGGGTATTTCAGAATTATACATCAATAAATCTATTGAATATGATTATGATGGGTTGAATATAGACTTGGTTGATAATGTTGTGAAGGTATCTTTTGGCGAAAAATACAAAAATATAGACAAAAAAGAAGATGTAAAGACAATCATATCACGTTTTATTGATATAAGTCGAGATTATAATGAAATATTTCGTGATGGTTTAAATACGGCTAAAAGAGATTTTTGTTTTAAGAAAAATACCGATGTAGATTTCGGTACAGGTAACAATAAAGTTGCAATATCAATGTCTTTAGTGATTTCTAATGAAGCATCTTCAAAAATAATCATTAGTCTTTCTTCAACAAACCAGCATTGCCATAAATACAAGGAAATTGTTGGTTTAGTAAAAGAAGTGTTTGGTACTGAAAAAGAGCCACAAGAATGTAAATGGGAGTTTGAATTAGGTAAATTATAATTTTTGAACATATGAATAAAAATACAAGAAATATCAAATAGAGGTAACAATGAAGAGCGTATTTTTCTCAAAGTAGTAGAAGATTGTGGCTTGGGTTATACGCTGACCGAGTTGTATGCTTATTGGAAAGATATGAGTGATGTGGATTTCTCGGTTTTGCCAAGTAGTTTTGTGATTAAAAGTGTTCAAGGTTGTGGAGATGTGATAGTGGTTAGGGATAAATCAAAAGTTGATTTTGAGCAAATCAAGCGGAAACTCATTCCTATGTTTACAGAAAGGTATGGCGCTCTTGAAGGAGGGAAACATTATTTGCGAATAGAACCGGCTGTAATTGTTGAGGAGTTATTACCAAGCAGCGGAGAACACCTGATTGATTATAAAATTTGGTGTTTTAATGGCAAATCAAATTGCATATTGACTTGTTCAGGGCGTTCTGCGGAGGGGGTACATTTGGGTTTGTATGATCTTGAATGGAATTATATGAAGGAGTGTATGGCTTTTAGTAAAGAATATTCTGAGGAAAGAGTACCCCTGCCAAAGCCGGATAATTTGCAAGAGATGTTGCTTGTGGCAGAACGATTAGCAAAACCGTTCCCATGCGTAAGGGTGGATTTGTATAATATACAAGGGAAAATTTATTTTGGAGAGATGACTTTTACATCTTTGGGTGGTATGATGAATTACTTTACAGAGGATTGTTTGTTGAAAATGGGAAATGAAATCGATTTGAATTATAATGGTGAATAAATTTGATAATAAGAGATGAAGATAACAGTAGCAGGAACCGGCTATGTCGGTTTGAGTATAGCTACCTTGTTGGCACAGCATAACAGCGTTACGGCGGTGGATATAGTGCCTGAACGGGTAGATATGGTGAATAATAAGAAATCACCAATCCAAGATGAGTATATAGAAGATTATTTGGCGAATAAGTCATTGGATTTGCGTGCAACACTCGATGCGGAAGAAGGATACAAAGATGCCGACTTCGTAGTAATAGCAGCCCCGACCAATTATGACAGTACGAAGAACTTCTTCGATACATCTGCGGTCGAGGACGTCATATCAAAGGTAATGCAGTATAATCCGAATGCCATTATGGTCATAAAATCCACTATACCGGTAGGATATACAGAAAGCATAAGACAGAAAACCGGCAGCGAAAACATAATCTTTGCTCCGGAGTTTTTGAGAGAAAGCAAAGCCCTGTATGACAATCTCTATCCGAGCAGAATAATAGTAGGCTACAAACAAGGAGATAAGCGACTTGAAGAAAAAGCCCATATCTTTGCTGAACTGATAAGAGAAGGAGCTATAGATAAAGAAGTTCCGGTGTTGTTTATGGGTTCAACCGAAGCAGAAGCAGTGAAACTCTTTGCCAATACGTACTTGGCACTCAGAGTTTCATACTTCAACGAATTGGATACCTACGCAGAGTTGAAAGGCTTGAACACGCAGCATATAATAGATGGTGTTTGCCTTGATCCGAGAATAGGCAATCATTATAATAATCCTTCGTTTGGTTATGGCGGATACTGCCTACCGAAAGATACCAAACAACTCTTGGCAAACTATGCGGACGTACCGCAAGACATGATGAGTGCGATAGTCGAAAGCAACAGAACGAGAAAAGACTTTATTGCCGACCAAGTGTTGAAGAAAGCCGGCTATTACGATTACTATAACCGAGGCGACTACAACCCGACAGAAGAGAAGCAATGCGTCATCGGAGTTTATCGTCTTACGATGAAAAGCAACAGCGATAACTTCCGCCAAAGCAGCATACAAGGCGTGATGAAGCGAATCAAAGCCAAAGGAGCTACGATCATCATATATGAGCCGACGCTTGAAGAGGGCAGTACCTTCTTTGGCAGCAAAATAATCAATGATCTATCCGAATTTAAGCGACAAAGTCAGGCAATCATAGCCAACCGCTACGACAGCAGTTTGGACGATGTGGCAGATAAGGTTTATACGAGAGATATTTTCAAGAGGGATTAAGTTGAGAGAGTATGGAAGAGTTGGTTTCGATTATAATGCCGTCATATAATTCGTCTAAATTTATTGCTGCTTCAATAGAGAGCGTTATTGCTCAGACATATAAAAATTGGGAACTATTGATAACCGATGATTGTTCAAAGGATAATACAATAGAAATTGTACAGCAGTATGTTGATAAAGATGAAAGAATTAAACTCTTTTGTTTACAAGAAAACAGTGGTGCCGGTGTCGCAAGAAATAATTCGATAAAACAGGCAAAAGGCAGGTTTATAGCATTTCTTGATTCCGATGATAGATGGAAACCTAATAAATTGGAAGTTCAAATACCATTCATGTCGGAAAATGGCTATGAGTTGAGTTATTCTTCGTATATGACATGTAATAGAAATGGTGAAATTATAGGCAGAATAACTTGTAAAGAAAAACTGAGATATAGGACATTGCTTAGGGATAATGGTATAGGTTGTTTGACTTGCATCTATGATACAAAACGAATTGGTAAAAAGTTTATGCCAATTGTTCGGAAAAGGCAAGATTGGGGGTTATGGTTGTCAATTATAAAAGAGACTAAAAATGCTTATGGTATTAAAGATCAGTATCTTGCTATATATAGGGATAGCAATGGTTTGTCTGCAAATAAACTTCAGTTGGTGAAAGATAATTTTAATCTTTATCATGAGGTGCAAGGTTTTAATGTGTTTGTGTCTTTGGTTTTATTGTGTGGATATTTTTTCCCATACTACTTTATGAAGAAAATAATACAAAAGATAGATAAATGAAAATAGCATTGATAGGAGCGAGTGGATTTGTTGGCACTCGATTGCTTGGTCTTTTAGATGAAAGTAAAGACCAATATGAATTGAAAAACATAGACCTTTTGCAAAGTCATTTTTTTCCTCAATATACTATCATTGGAGATGTGAGGAAGCAGGAACAGATGAATAAGGAACTCGAAGGTTATGATCTTGTAGTCCTTTTAGCTGCTCAACATAGGGATGATGTTACACCGACTTCATTGTATTATGATACTAATGTCGGAGGAATAAAGGTTACTTTGCAGGCTATGGAAAAGAATGGTATAAAGAGACTTGTGTTCTTTTCTTCTGTCGCTGTTTATGGATTGAATAAGAAAAATCCAAATGAAGAGTATCTTGCTGATCCGTTTAACCATTATGGAAAAAGTAAGTGGCAGGCAGAACAAGTTTTGCAAGAATGGTATGAGAGGCATCAAGATTGGAATATTGATATAATAAGACCTACGGTGATTTTCGGCGAGCGAAATAGAGGTAATGTGTATAATCTGTTACATCAAATAGCAGGAGGCAAATTCTTGATGGTCGGAAATGGTAATAATAAGAAATCCATGGCGTATGTCGGTAATATTGTTGCGTTCGTAAAGTATATGATTGATAATGTGAGGGAAGGATACAATGTGTTCAATTATATTGATAAGCCTGATTTTACAATGAATGAGTTAGTAGAGCATGTCGAAAAGGTTTTGAATAAGCATATTCCGTCAACACATTTTCCTTATTGGATGGGTATGTTAGGTGGTTATTGTTTTGATGTATTGGCAAAATTGACAGGGAAGAAATTATCTATTAGTTCTGTAAGGGTAAAGAAGTTTTGTGCAACAACTCAATATGATGCAACAAAGGTAAGCCAAACAAATTTCAAAGCTCCATACACCCTTGGCGAGGGATTGGCAAGAACATTGGAGTTTGAATTTGTGCACCCTCAAAAAGACGATATAATATTTAAGTCAGAATAGATGTATTGATTGTATTGATGCTATAAGTTAGTTCGTTTCATCCGTAATCCTAAGGTGTATGGTAAAAAATTGATATATTACGTTTTGTGATTTTTTTTTAGATGGAGAAAAATAGGTAAACTATTATTTATATGAATGAGATTATAAATGTTGCTTTTGTTGCGGCAAAGCTTGCTACAATAAAAGATGAAAAAGCAAAAATGGTTGTAGATAGTGTATCATTGGCTTACAATGCTACTCAGATTTTGCGTTTCCGTTCAATGATTGCTGAGTTATCTGAACTTTGTAGTTGTATAGCCTATCAGTCTCGACTAAGAGGAGGATGTACGCAAGAGGAATATTCACTTGCTACGCAGTGTCAACAACAAATTGAAGATTGTAACAGACAGATAGCTAAGTATGGAGTAATGCCTGTTATTGATTTGGCATCTTTATTGGTTGCCGGCTTGAAACAGCGGTAGTTATTAGTTAGGTTACTCTTCCATGTGTGGTTTTAATTCTATCGAATTATATAGAAGTAAACTACTTAATAGCTTTCTCTTTTCTGTGAAAAAAAAGTGGATTGAGAAGGTTGATTTGAGTACTATCAGTGCAAAACACAATACGTCGGAATTTATGGAACGACATGTGAATCCCATGCTTAGGGGTAAACTTGAGTATGTTTTTTCTGTTCTTTCTAATGATGTCGGTAGATATTGCCACTTATTGCGAGGTTTGAGGGGCATTTTATTATTGCTTCACTCCTCTTTTTGCCAAGAATGAGTAACTTTCTATAGAAAACAATAATCATTATGTATAGAGGGTTTAATTTGATATTACAAAAAGAGAATTTGCAAGTAGAATCTAACTCGTTTTCAGAGAGTATCTCTCAACAAAAAGAGATAATAGAAGACAAAATAGGTTCTTTTATTGGAGAAAACGGCTCACTTGATGGAAGTAAGATGCAAACTAATTGGTTTCCACAAATTAAAGTTGATATTTTTTTATCACATTCACATAAAGATGAGAAACTTGCTATTGCTCTTGCAGGATGGTTAAAAGAGACTTTTGGGCTAACTACATTTATTGATTCATGTGTTTGGGGATTTTCTAATAAATTGCTAAAAGAGATAGATGGGAAGTATTGTCGTTGTCAAGAATCTAAAGCGTATGATTATCAAAAACGTAATTATTCAACAAGTCATGTTCATATGATGCTCTCTGTGGCTCTTGCTCAAATGATAGACAATACAGAGTGTTTATTTTTCTTGAATACGCCTAATTCAATCACACCAGCAGATACAATCATTGAGAAAACCGAATCTCCTTGGATTTATTCAGAGATAGCGATGTCTCGACTTGTAAGAAAAAAGAGTCTGGATGAACACAGAGAAACAACACAATCGGAATCTTCAAGGAACTCTCTGAAAGAGGGAAATCTTAAAATTCAATACGATTTGCCAACAGATCATCTTGTAAATATTGAGAAGAATATCATAGAAAAATGGGTGGAATCTTGTAGTATAGGTCGGTTGAGAAAAGCTAATGCATTAGATGAGTTATATAGATTAACAAAGCAACAAAATGGATAGTAATAAAAAGTTGGAGATTTTGGGAAGCTCTGTAGTGCAAACTCACATATCCATGCTTCAGGGTATCATTAATAAAATGTCTGAGAATTGTGTTAATTGCAAGAACTGGACGGTTACCATTGTTGCTGCAATGATGATTCTTCTTGTGGATAAAGATATGAATATACCTAATGCTTGGATTTGTCTAATACCTGTGGGATTGTTCTTTTTCCTTGATTGTTATTACTTGGCGTTAGAAAGAATGTGTATAGCTGCACAAAAAAAATTCTTGAGCAATATTGAAACAGATAGTTATATTAACAATCTCTATAAAATAGATGAGATTAGTGGTTTCTGGCTTCGGCTATATAGTACAGTCAAAGCTATCAGGTCGTTTTCAACAACTCCATTTTATTTAATAGTAGCTATAGTCGTTTTATTCTTTGGAGGCGTAATTGGAAAATAGTAGCATGGTGAATGAAAAGAAAGTATAGTGTAAGATTATATATAGAAATTCTGTCCGTAAGTTTTAATTGTAATGCTTATTGTTTTTTTGCAGGATGTTTTGTAGGGGGTTTAAAATGATATTTCTTTTTTTCTTGTAGAGTACAGTAATGAAAAATATATAACAATGATATAAGAATAACGCCATGTATGAAAACCTTGTCAACTATGTATTTGATTTAGTGGAGCGTATGATGAGGCGATACCTTCCAATGATGATATAATCTATTTATTTACAGGTTGAGATAAAACAGAGAAAGCGTCCGTGATGTCAATGGTTTGGCATTGCGGACGCTTTTTTATTTGGGAAGTAAAATTCATTGCATATTTTGCGTTTCATATTTTATGATTATCTTTGCTTCGTGAAAAGAATTGGAGACAGAGGCCAAGCATAAAGGTGAATATATGAAAGAGTTGAGCAATCCGTTTGTGATTTCGGGCTATTGCGGCAGAAGATATTTCTGCGACAGGGAAGCAGAGGCGGCAAAGATTATTGAAGCTTTGGGCAATAACAGGAATGTATCCTTGATAAGTCCTCGTCGTATGGGCAAAACAGGTTTGATACACCGTGTTTTTGAAGAGTTGACGGTAACGGAGCCTGATGTCAGGTGTTTTTATGTGGACATATTCTCCACACAAAACCTCAAAGAGTTCGTTCTCTTGCTTTCAAAAACCATAATCGGTTCGCTTGATACATACTCGGAGGCTGTTGTCAGGCGGATAGGAACGTTCTTTCGTTCTTTGCGTCCTGTATTCTCTTTTGATGAGTTAACAGGGCCGCCGAGCATGAGTTTTTCATTGCAGGCAAATGAAGCAGAGGCAGGTTTGAAAGAAATATTCGACTACATGGAAGCCTCCGGAAAGCGGTGTTACATAGCCATAGACGAATTTCAGCAGATTACAGACTATCCCGAAAAAGGTACGGAGGCTTTGTTGCGTTCGCATATACAATTTTCACCGAATGTTCACTTCATTTTTGCCGGTAGCAAGAAGCATATCATGGACGCGATGTTCACTTCCGTCAACCGTCCTTTCTATCAGCCTCCGAGTATGTATCCTTTCTATCAAAGTACTCAAAAGGTGGGATTGAAGGAAATTCCGTGCAGAACCTATTGTGAATTTGCCCGAGGATTGTTTTCCGATGCCGGAATGGAATTGCCTGAAGAGGTTTTCGAGTATATATATGATAAGATGTTCGGACACACATGGTACGTTCAGTACATGATGAATTTGCTTTTTGCAAAACATCTCGAAGAATATACTTCGGAAGTCGCCGATAGCGTTATAAATGATGTGCTGAACGAAGAAGAGGCGACCTATAAGACATATTGCGAGATGATTACCAAAGGACAATTACGTCTTTTGCAGGCTTTGGCAAAGGAAAAGACCGTAGCCAAACCTTTGGATGGTAATTTCTTGAAGAAGTATAACCTTACGGCACCCAGCAGTGTGCGTCAGGCTTTGACCGCTTTGCGTGATAAAGGTCTTGTTTTGAAGGACGATAGGGAACGTTACTGCATTTATGATCGCTTTTTCTCGCTTTGGTTGGAGAGAAGGTGAAATTGTCGAGGTTTCAGAGCAGGTATTGTTCCCTACGTCTTTGTTTCAAATTCCTGATTTCGGCGTAAAATTCGGCATGTAATTCCCGATTTTACGCCGAAATCGGGAATTTGCATTAAATATTCGTATCTTTGCAGTTGGAATGGAGGAATTACGATATGGCAAAGCAAAGACAGATAGCAGAACAAATACAAAGGGTTCAAGGCACAAAATCAGGACGCATCATAGTGTTGACAGGAGCGAGGCAGGTAGGGAAAACAACCTTGGTGAAGAATGTTCTGAAAGATTACACCTATATTTCGATAGAAGACCCTGTCATGCGTCCGTCTTATCTCGGACTCAATTCTGCCCAATGGAGCAAATTGTATCCCAAAGCTGCTTTG
>OQWE01000011.1_pt1 | contig 54078 bp, 37 predicted proteins | sample 1691591 | NCBI WGS metagenome assembly OQWE01 (sample SAMN03418265, study PRJEB22391) | human gut metagenome | biome: human-gut; feature: organic feature; material: feces | host: Homo sapiens | place: Tanzania | collected 2013-01
TCGTAGAAATTCGGCTTGAATTGCAAACCACAATGAAATGTCGTTGGTAAATTTCAGATAAAAAACAATGCATTTATTTATAAGTTTAATAAAATTATATGCAACTAAGCCAATAGCTGCAATAATACCTACGATCTTAAACGGCCCAGGTAATGCTAAAGATATTAATACAGCTCCAGCAGGACCCGCTTTTTTTACAGTATCAACTATGTCTCCAATATCATCGTAATCTTCCTTGATTGGAATAGCAGATTCTTTAGTTGCAACTAGATTATTTTTGATACAACCATTGATAAGTTTATCTACCGTATGATTAGCGCATGTACTGTTGAATTGGTATACGTACTCGTATAGTAGATGATCTTTTGATCTCATGTATCCAGCTTTATCAAACGAAGCTTCAAACGAATCATGGCCATTCTTTATAAATTCAATAGATGATGTAATCAATAGTGATATTGATGATACAATAGATAGTACAGTGGTATTGTATAACATAATCGGAAATTCGATATTCAAAGCAAATGCTTTAGTAAATTCCCGTTTTCTAATGTTTACATTATCTATTGCTGTATATATCTCTTGTACAGTCTTAGTAGGATCCTTATATTCTTTAACCAGATCAGCTATTGTGTTTAAGCAATCCATCATCTGTTCGTAGTTCTCGATTTTTGTTATATCACCTTTTGATTTTGGGATAGTTCCAAAATCTATCTCGGTGATTTTATCTTGAATATGCTTATACAGTTTGGTAACAATATGATCTAATGTAGAAGCCTTTTTAGCTTCATTACAGAACAATAATTGCTTTTTAGCTCTTGCAGTAGAAATATCATATACTTCTTTAATCACTTGAAAATATTCATGATCTGTAAACATTACGCACAATCTCCTTATCTTGAAGAAGCCATTAATTGTATCAACTTCTTATATTCACGATTACTTTCTCTTTCAAGCATCATGAATGATATTTCTTCAAATGTTTTACTATCATCGTCGAATAGTATTCTAAACGACTCTGTGGCTTCGTCCACTATACCAAATGCCATTAGATTATAGGATTCCATAAAGTGCAACGCATTTCTAACGTCGGTTATGTCAAAGTTTTCTGCTCTAAATAATTCATCGGCATCTGCTTTAGAGATGAGAACTGTAGTAATAGCAGCGTAATCATTACGTCTACCATATTTAACTTGTTCTTTTGCGGCATCGGCTCTATTCTTTAGTAGATTCCAAGTATCACCGTATGCTCCTTTGACTCTACAGGAACGAATATCCTCTTTAATTCTCCCAAGATTGAACAAGAAATCAGATACTTTTAATTCACCAGTAATAGTTCTCATTAAATTTAAGAAACTTTTACCATCCTTATTATCATTCATTATTCGTCTTAATACTTCAGCCGTAGTAACGGGAATCATTCTGGATTTTACACCGATTATAAATTCAGTAGCTACGGTTGCTGTTGTAGATTGATAGAACCGTACAACAAGTAACGATGGAATAGCATCATTCATTTTCTTAATGTCTTGGTCTTTGAGAAACTCTACATTTCTACCAGAACTTATTCTTGCTAATTGCTCTGCATCTCTTACCTGCAAGTCATATTCACGATCTTTTTGATGCTCTTTATCCATTCTAGAACGTTTTTCTAACTCGTAAGTTCTATCTTCCTTATGCTCTTTATCCGTTCTATCATCTTCCATATCTTTAGCATATCTTTCTCGGGCTTTTCTTTTTTGTGTTAGAGATGCTTGATTTTTGTCTGTTAGAGCTCGAGCTGTAGGACTCCAATATTCGTCGGGTATATCATTAACTGGCATATTGCGGTATTTCGCTCTCATTTCATGAATGACATTTAGATCTTCTAAGCTAGCGGTGTTATAAGAGTTATTATCAAAGCGTCTATTATCGGATATACTCTGTACAGATTCAATGATCTGGTTTATATTAACTTGGTTAATCTTTAAATGATAGTCTGGATATAGCAAATCGTCATAATATAGATCTTTTCCCATTCTATTATACGCTGCTTCAAACATATATCCACTTTCATCTAAAGCAGCACCGTCTGTAATCCCACCAATCCATGCCTGCATTGTTCTAACAACGGTATCAACTCCAGCTCCACCGATGTCTAAATTCTGGTGGAAATTTTTTAAATATTCTACACCACTTTGAGCTGTACTAATGTTTGCTTGCTGTAATGCCAATGTGAATAAACTACATGCTTTTTGTTCAATGAACTTACTAATATTCTGAGCTACTTTAGCTTCTATAGTTCTGCTTACCAATACAGGAAAGACAGCTATCAAAGAAGATGCTGCTTTAGCTAACGAAGAATACGAATATATTTTCTTATTTTTATTCTTGGCAACCGCTTTGCTTATACCCATTGCTAAGTCGAAAACGGCTGTTACTGTACCAGCATCTTCGTTCAATGCTTGATGTGTCATTTTCTAGTTTTCCTTTCAAAAAAAATATTAATCGGATGTTGAAAAATAAAAAAAATACCATATGAGCTTAAATTGCTCATATGGTATTATCGTGTTACTGGTTTTTCATCGTAATTAAAGGCTTCATCTCGATATGATCACGTCCATCGCTAATATCATCATAATACTGCATCGTGTATTTTAATGATAATCTGACAGTATTTGTAAACGTAAATCCAGCATTGCTCCATTTGTTAAACTCATGTAAAAATACATTTTGATGTTTTACATTAGAATCATTATTGGATGATCCTACTGCTTTGGTAGTACATGTATCATGTATATCATTTGGACTCATATAATAATGGTTATGTACCGTATTATTATATGTAGTATGCTCATCCCTTTGTGATGACGATGTCTCACATGATGAATCATTAAAAATTTTACTTGCAGCATATGAGATAGCTGCGCTTCCAACGGTCCTAATAACTGGACTAGATATTGCGGCTTTGACTAAACCGCATATAGTAGATAACATCATTATTCTCCCAAAATATATAAAGATAGAATATAATTGTTCTTCATGTTTATAATATCTTTCTGATTTCAATATTCGTAAACTAGAAAAACATCCCTATAATATTTTATAAGGTTGGAATATATCATGCCTGGAAATAAGAAAAATCAAATTTTTTCTTCTATGGAAATAGAATTTAATTCGCGGGAAAAAATTATTCCTTACGAAGACTCGTCAAATAATATGAATACTGAGATGGTAGATGAGGCTAAGAAGAGTATTGATTCTACCATCAAAATAAGTAAGGTAGCCGAAGAGATACCATCCAAAGAAGAAGCTGATGAATTTCCATCAAAATTTATCAAGACAGATAATAAAGGCCCAATATCGATATCTAATAATGTAACAATTTCACAAGATACAAAGAAAAAATTAAGTCCAGAAGGTATTATACCAAATAGTTTATATCATTCACATGGCTTATACACTAAAGAAGAAATACAAGAGTATAAGTTTAATAAGTTTTCTCGATTCGGCAGATTATTAGATCTACATGGTCGAATAAATCCATGTAGAGAGTATCTATTCTTTGTCAAGCCAGATCTTCATATATGCAAAAATATGAAAGAAGAAGCTTTATATGATAGCGAACTTGGAAAAAATGAAAATTTTCAATTTCCATCAAATAAAGGAAAAGTTCGTGTAATAGATGAATTATACTTAAACCCACAGTTAGGAAATTCTCCATACTTTAGAAGTTTATACCAAACAAATAACAATGTACTCAAAGAGCTACAATATTCGATAGATAATCGTCCATTTTCATGCTTATTGAGTTCATCTGTAAATAGTCCTCTATCGATGGATGAGTCATCAGCAAAGACTATGGATAATATGTCTACATTATTTGGAACGACATATAATTACTTACAGGATTCTATAGCATCAGATGAATCGTATAGTTTTAGCCTAGAATTTGTAGATGATAGATATTTGAATACGTATCATTTTTTCAAGGCATATAGTATGTATCACAATCTAAGACGTACTGGTCGTGTGACTCCTCCTAGTTCATCATATTATCAAAAACGTCGTTTACATAATACAATGGGTATTTATAAATTTATTGTAACTGAAGACACACGGACTCTGTTGTACTGGGCTTATTTCTGGGGAGTAATTCCTACGAATTGTCCTAGAGATGTATTCGGGGATCCATCGTTTAGTGGAGAAAATGGATTATCATTCACTATTCAATTTGAAGCAGCATTTGTGGACGATCTAAATCCATATATATTAGAGAACTTTAATAATCTAATGATTAAACAGGCTGCTTCGTTAGATCAACGAAAATACTTACCATTAACGTGGAAGGAAAAAGAATCATTTTCGGGAGATTCAATACCAGTAACAGAATATCATGTTGATGGTACATTACCATCATTTGCATTAGTTTTTCCTACAATAAACGATCCTAAATCTGATAATTCACATCGAGGATATAAATTATTATGGTATACTGGGAAAAAACAATAGAATCGATTGATTGGAGGCCATGACGTATCTATGTCTAAGACATTAGTCAATTCAGATATATACAATCTTTCAAAATTAGTAAACAATGTAAAATCTACATTTTTACCAAATGAAACAGAAGAAACTCTTGCTGTTAGCACATATGGATATATTGGTGCATTAGAATCCCACCGATTACAAACTCAAGTTCAAATGACAGGTGAGCTGTGTAATGAAGTTTTTCCGTCTAGAGCTAGATTGGAAAGAAACGTAGTTACACATGCTATTATTGCAAATATCGATAATATCAATGCTATACCGGCAAAGATGACAGTATATCTTGCCATTAAAGAAACAGATTTAAGTAGTTATTTTGATCCTAAAACGAATATATTTACGATAGATAGGGAATGCCCGTTTGTAATTGGAGATTATACTTTTCATCTAGAGTATGATATTAAATTGAAACGGATTAAAATTGTAAATAGACTACCTTCTCCTAGCATTACACAAGAAAACTATTCATATACAGCTCAATATAGTATACCAAGCGATAGAGATGTTCCAACATCTACTATCAATGGTTATACTTCATTTTTAAATCCTCCCATTGTTGTTAACGTAGATAATGAAAACTATATATATCTTACTGTAGAACTGTCTCAAGTAGAACACTCTGTTGTATCTAAAAAACTTATCACATCCAATATCATTGATAATAAGATTATCAATTTTGAATTTGAAGATCAGCTTGCTTACTTTGAAATTCATTGTGTAGAACAAGATGAAGAATATTATATAACCCCAGTATTCGAGGGATCATCAATACCAGAATCTGAATCTAAATATTATTGCTGGTATCAGTATATTGATACCAACTTAATTCGTGTTAGGTTTGATCGAAATTCGTATTCTCCTGGATTGAATACAACTGTTGAGTGTTTAATAAAAACAACAAACGGTGCTAGTGGTAATTTTAAGTATTCTCAAGATCTATATGTTACATTATTATCTGAGACATATGGATATGACAATATAACTTGTTTATTGACACCTGCTACCGAATCATCCGGTGGTAAAGATAAGAAAAGCAAAAAAGAGTTACAGTCATTAATCCCTAAAGAAATACTCTCTAGAGGAAACTTAACAACCATTACCGATTTGAATAATTACTTTAATATTTTAAACTCTGAAATTGGAAGACTACTTGTACAAAAGAAGATAGATAATCAGATTGAACGGGTATACTATACATACTTTGTGACTAAAGATCAAAACAACAATATTGTTCCATCTAATACATTAGATATTAAGATTGGTATTAATGATCTTATTAAATCTCAAGTATATTCTACAGATTATCCTAAATACATATTACCAGCAGGAACATGTTTTAGACTCGGTGGAGATGGAATAGCTTATGTCAATGATAGTCCATTGGTTGGTTCATTATTAGAATTTACTCCTAATAGTGTATCCCGAGGAGATAATGTAGAAGTTGAATTTTTAGTAGAAGTAGTAAATACAGATCCGAAATATGTATCTTGTGGAGTTTCTGTAGAAGATTGTAATACAAATACACACGTATTTCCTAAGCCAAAAGATGAAAGATATATGATGACAGAATCTTCTAGTAATACAATTGTAGAAGATTATATTCAGATGGGTGTTGGACGAAAATATACATATGAAACCACATATATCACTAAAGAAGATAATAGTCTTATTTCAGTTACAGATAAACAATTACAGTGTTTTGATTTTGTTGAAGGATACTATATTGTAGATGGTATAAAACATACGTTTTCTAGTCTTCCTATTTTAGCATATGGTATTCCAAAGAACACAAAAATTATATTTGGAATTACAAATAGATTGAATACGAAGCTTAATGGTTTGGTATATATGAATTATAATGATTCAGTATACAAATATGAACCTGTTTCTGTAATTAAGCTGTCTGATGTATTAAAAACATATGGTCTTGTTGGGACAGTCACTAATGCAATTTCTGATGATAGCAGAATATCATTAAGAGAGAACGGTATTATCTATGTGCCAGAACCACCAGTGGGAAAGTATAAATTATACATCTCTGGAGAAAAGAATTTACCAGACGTGTATGATAGACAAGAGAACGAATGGTTCTATGTAGTTGAAAATGTAACTGAAGAGAATAGTAGTATTCGTAAGAGCACGGATGATATATATTTTGTTACAGAACCATACATTGTCAATAAGGTTTTAGAGAAAGATTTACCAGAAGTTAAGTATAGAAAAGAAAACACCTGGTATTATGTTATTGAGGATTATATATCAGATGGAACATTAATCGATCCGTCTACGTTAGGAGAAAGTTCTAAAGAATACGAGTTACATGTTGAAAATGAAAATAATCTTCCTGAAGTAAACAATAGAAAAGAAAACAACTGGTGGTATGCTACACATAGAGAAGAAGTATATAAAGAAATTGAGGATAAGCAAGATAATACAGTATTAATAGGAAAAGAATATGATGTGAAAGTATTGGACGATTTCCAAGGAACTACTATCCATATTACTGTTACAATCGATGGTGTGGAATATGTTATAAATGTTACACAAGATAGAAATATCATAGAGAACAGTATAATTTTGACAGAGAATGATAACGAAGTAGCTAATACACTATATCAAACATACGCTCCTAGTCTTTCTCAAAACGTTTGGCCGGAAAAATTAGTTAAAGGATATATGATTAAATATAGAGTAAAGTATAAGTCTATAAGTAATACATATAAGCCTAAATTAACGGTTCATTTGTCAGAAGGATTGCGCTATGTTCAATTTTCGAATAAAGTAATCTATCCCGATGGTACAATCATTCAGATAGAACCATCAAATGTCGAGTTGAGAGATAATACTGAATTTATTTACACCAATCCATATGCTATAAATATAAATGGATATAAATTATATTCATCATTTTATATGATGGCTGTTAATGAAAATCCATTTTTATATTTTGATTGGGTGAATGATCAATCTAATATACAATTTATTGCAAGCAATATTAATTGGAATAGAACCTTTATTGGAAATAATACAGATCAATATACAATCACTTGTAATATTATTCAATCTGTACAATCAGATTTAGGTTTAACATCAGTGTCGGGTAATATTCTTTCTGAAGATTATTATACACCATTGGTCAAAGCAATCGTTGTATTTAAAAAAGATGGTAAACCTTATCGGTATAGATCTATGATATTAGAATCATATGATCCTAGTACATATGGATATGTGTTTAAGCAAACATTCAATTCTAAAGACATTTTTGACTATAACAATCATATCAAAGTGACCAATGTTCAAGCAGTTGGTCAAGAAGAATATAATGTGACATTTAGTTATGAAAATAATACATATTTATCTCACCAAGGTGAGAGAATTTCGCTAAGTGATTTATTGGATGAATTAGATATATCTATTACAGAAGAGATTGCTAAAGTGACTTCGAGTAATCGAGATGTATTAGATATATGCAAATTGTCTGATACTGAATATGAAGTAAGATCGTTTAATGATTTCTCTGGAGAGATAGAGATTGGCATTGTAGATAAAGAAAATAATGAATTTATTATTAAAGCAATTAGTATTGGTCCTAGTTCATACAAAATATTTATAGGCGAATCATATTCTATTCAATGTAATATGTATACTGATATTTATATTAGTGATATTTTGAAGCATTATGGTATTGAATATACGACTATTACAAATGCTACGTTTAATGTAGATACTAATAGTATATATATTGAGCCTGTGACAGATGATAATGATTTAGTATATGATTATCGAATCAATGTATATAGAGATTTTTCTGATCACTCCGGGGTATTAGCTATAGAATATGATGATACTGTGATAAATTATGAAATGTCGAGTAGTGCCACAGAGTATGGATTCTTTGCTCCGACAACTGATGTTAGTATATATATACTATCTGGTCTTCCTGATATTGATGGTATATATTCGAAATATAATCTTGGTTCTATTTGCCCAGGAATGGATAAATGGACTGTGACTAACATCTATACCGTAGTAAATGGTGTTACTATGTATCACAATTATGCTGAGATTATGGGATCTAGGTGTATTCCTTATGGTATTGATGTCGAGAAAGATAATAATACTGTATTAGATCTTCGTGGATACTATATTAAGAGTGTACCGCTACTAGGCTATAATTATTGTAAAGATGAAATATTAGCACAAAATGCAATAGATGCTTTAAATTATCGTAAAGCATATATTGACAATGCGCTTGTCTTATTAGAAAATTCATTTGGGATAGATTTTAAATTATTTAATACATATGGTCCATCTAAGATATACTATATCATTAGAGATGAGAATAAGGATAGTATATTGAATGATACGCCAGAGTTTATTGATAGTGTCAATTTGAGATTTTACTTTAGGGTCAAGCTACTTTCTAGTAATGATAACTATACTAAAGATAATATAATATCAGACATTAAGGATTATATCGAAGACTTAAACGATATATCGGAATTACATATTCCTAATTTAGTATCATATATTACTAACAAATATTCTGAGCAGTTGAGATACTTTGAATATTTAGGATTCAATGACTATGGGCCAGAAATTCAGCATATCTATAAAGTTTCTGATAATGAAATTCCGATAGATACAGCACCAGAGTTCTTAAATATCAGTAATGTTTTAAATGGGGATGGGACACTATCTCCAGATGTTACCATTTACCTTTCTGAAATGTAGGAGGATTTAATTATGAGATCTTATCATGAAGATCGTCAGTATTTAAAAAACAGAAAAGCTGAGATTGCTGCTATTAATGAAATCAATAAACAGTATGCAAAGGAACAGCGAGATGCTTATTTATCTAGTATAGATGATGAAAAGCGGAAAAAACAAATTCAATTTGAGAATTTTTATAAATGGAAAGATAAAGTTAGATATCAATTAATGAAAAAAGCTTTGTGTGAAATATGCACTCGGTCTATTCATAATATAAGTAAACGAGAGAAAGCTATTTGTGAAAGCTTAGTTTCTCAATATGTAAAAGATTATGATCATAATAAGCTAATGAATACAATGAAGTATTCTGATAATTGGTTATTGAACGCTATTCATGAAAAAGCTAAAGAATCATACGATGATATCACTAAAGATGTAAAAGTTGGAGATCCTAGAACAGAAGCTGTTCCGAAGAATGCTATCGAAGAATTTTGGAAAAAAGTCGATGCTTCTAATGATGTAGAAGATATGACAAATCTCATATACATGAGAGTCTCTAATGCTGAGGAAGATTTTGTTAATAAAACAGAGATGGATAAAGAAGATGTAAATACAGTATTGAAACAAACATCTGATCGAGTAAGAACTGCACATGAAACTAACGATGATGATTATGCGGAAATGGTAGAAGAATCTGAAAACCTATTAGCTAAACGCAAAATCTACGATATTCAGCATTCTAACGATCATAATATCTTTAAGAAAACTGTTATGTCATTGTCTGAAGCTGCTTTAAAGAATCCAGAATTAGGAAAAGAATATCGAAAAATCGGTGGAAGATTAGACATGAACAAAATCATTGATAGTAGTAGATGTATCTATACATTGCTTGAAATGGTTTCTACTCTTCAATTAGAAAAAGTTGATAATAAATATATTGATGCGACTTTGAAGTCTATTAATTCATAAAAAATATATAGGAGCAACAAATTGTTGCTCCTATATTTATTATATAATAAACAATACAGAATTGGGCCCATTCATAACTGTGATACATATATTAGGATCTATTTGAAGATCAATACTGTTCTCTTCAGATACATGTTTAATTATATCAACAAACATACTATGATATCTTTGTAAGTTTGCTGGCACATTTATATTTTCATGAAGATTTATTTTAATACTTAGACCATCATCAGATCGTGTCAATATATGAACAGGGTGAAATTGCGATGTGACTTCGGTTACAATTCTTTCTTTCATCTTTGAATTATCATTAATCAAAGCTCTTAAGTCTCTAATTGAATCTGTAATCTTACTAGCATACTTTACACTCATTTTTTCTTGCCTCGATTCATCATATCACATATGAATGCCATATTACAAGCAATATGCTTGTAATGTGGAAGCCCGCTTTCATTATCAATACTATTATTATCTTCTAGAAATTCCAATATATGTCTTAACATAGCATCCACAAACTTAGACATATCAACGCGTTTCCAATTATTTGGGCTATGATACTTTTCATTACCAAACATTCGAACTTCTGCGATATCTTTGATAATTTGTGTTGGAACAAGTGACAATTGTAATTTCCCTTCATCATCTTTTCCGTCTGGGTATTCTACACGCATTATAGGCATTATAATGTTATCCTCCTGTTGGTATTCCTTTTTTATTAAGATAAGTTATGTGGTTATTAGAATTATAATCTGCTCTATTATATACTCTCGAGTATTGTTGATAGTTTGGAAAATGGTTCAGATATTTAATGAATATCTCTATCCTTGGTAAGATAGAATAATATTTATGAACTTCACCATCTGTTATCATATTATCATCTAACCATATATTTCCATTAAACATATCCGTATATTTTTTTCCAATGTTATCCCAGTCTGGTTTTTGAATATGTCTATATAGACCTATTTCTGCTAACAGTGTGTCTGTTTGATTAAAATATGCTGGTGTTTTGAAATATACGTTTATACAAACCTGCATTGGTGTACTTATCATTTGATTCAATTGAATCAATTCTTGATCCATCAATCTATGGATATATTTATGATCATCATTAGCATTCGGAGAATATACATGAACAAAATTTTTTGATTGGATAGCTACATTCATGTAATTTCTAGTATTGACTAATCTAAATCTTGGTCTTTCGGCTCCTTCTGGATTCTCATATAGAATGACTTTATAATCAAAGTATCTTAAAGAAGTTTCAATATTCCTTTTCTTTTCTATTATCTCATTCATTTTATTAGATGACAAATTTATCTTATTGATCATCCATAGTAAACGTTCATTATAATCCTTAGGAATATGAGAATACTTATTCTCATATTCATTCATTTTTTCCTTACGAGTTTTGCTCATAATGTATCCCTATCTCTAATTAATGTATAATTTCTCCACCAAAGAATCTAGCGGTTCTATTCATTAACGACAATACTTTAGTAGATATTGCATTACGAACACCACGAACCATGTCTGCCGGAACTTGTTTTGCTAAAATAAAGAATAATCTCCATCGTCTAAATATTTCAGGTTCATTTAGATTGTTTCCGGCTAATGTTGCTAGATAATCCAATTGGGAAGTGTTTCTTAAAAGGCCGAATCCTTTTGATATAAATGTGTTATTGTATAATTCTTTTATAGAAAAACTTACATCGGCCGCTGTTGGCATTCCGAGCTCATTCCATCGACCATCTCCACCTTTTGTTATACTTAATGAATCTATTATACCCATTTCTACTGAGAATATAGATTTATATACAGCTCTAATAATAAATGGTGATGAATATGCATTTGATGACATCTCATATTGTCTAGGAACAGTCATGCATATAAGTATAATAATCGGTAGATATATATTTAAAAAAATACTAATAGGATCTGGATCTGGCGATCTGAGTTTTATATTTATATCATAGCTTTTTCCATATGTAGAATCTGCCCATACCTCTGGGAATGTTAATCTACCACCACCAACGATAGCATGAATTTCTCCCCCTAATCTACTTAATATCGATTGGGAATTTACTACTCCTTGCAGTGCATCGTTGAAAGCACCAACTCCTTTTGCTAATAATGATGCTAATGAGCGTCCTAATCCACCAGCATCAGATGTTCCTGTTAAATACATTAGTTCTCTAGCTTGATCGGTAAATGGTTGAACAGTTTGAGCAACCATTGATTCTGTCGTACTGTTTCCAAATGATTCGGTTATAGAGGATTCAGCATCTATATAGAACGGAATACTCAACAATGTACCAAATAATCGTTCATATTCAGATCCCATCATATCTTCAATATGAAAACTATTTAGTCTAATCTTCGTATCTTTTCCTGGGACAGGTATCTCTGCATCTCCGATTCCAAGAAACAATGATAACCCTCGAACAGCAGTATTAACATACTTAGCATATTCTACAAATGTATTTTTAAACCCATAGAATTTTCCATCTTGTTGTCTTCCAACAGAATCGATTTCCCCATTACCAGCAGATAAAAATTTCGCTGCCCAACTATCAATCAATTCTTTAGATATAGAACCGGCTAAAAATTCTGGTTCACCTGGAGATAAAAAAATAATTGGAGCCATAGAGAATATTTTTTCCAAAAATTTATTTCCAATAGATGAAACCGTCGTTTCACCTTTAGTTATATATGTATATGGTGGATCCACTATTTCTGAAAACTGATACGGCATACCAAATATACTAGCCAATGCATCATCTACTGTGGCTGATGGTAATTGGTTTATTCCATTACTGTTTTCAGAAGAACTATTAAAATTATCATATATTTTTTTTATTGCTCCAGAAATTGTACTAAAATATGATTCACCATTTTGTATATCTTCTTTTGCGTCATTTACGATATCTTCTACCAATGCAATATTCGATCCCCATTTATCCCATAAAATTGCTTGACCCGTTTGATCGTTATCTATTCTTGTCAATTCATTGAATACAGGCACTGTTTGTTGTTCTGTCTTTTTTTGATCGGCATTAGTCGCAGGTTCTGTTGGTTTTTGATTCGGATCAGCCATATTCACCTCTTATAGTTTTAAAAATTTAATTAGGAGTTGGGCACGAACCCAACTCCTATATTTTTTTATCTAGCTATTACCCTACTCATTTTTTCTAAGATTAAACTTAATTCGTCTTCTATATTAATTTGATCACTAGCTATAGCTCTACTTAGATTTTGACTAAGGAATGGTTTAGTTGATTTATTCTTTGATACATTACTATTAGATTCAATAGCTCTTTTTTCTAATATTTCTACAAGTTTAGCTAATAAAGCATTATACCTTGTATTAGTAGCTATCGTTTCTAAATATGTAACAATTTTACTCAAGTCGATTAATGAGTCAATGTATTTTGAATCTGTATTTCTATTGATTCTGTGTATTTGTTCATTGGAACTTAATTGATTCTGGTATTGATATCTTTGATTATTTCGTACTGACGGTCTACCGGAACCAGATCCTATTCCACCGTATGGATAAGAATCGTTGTATGATGAATATCCATTGATATTATATCTATTTTGTTTTGAGTTATGTCTATTTGGTATAGACGATGAACCACTTCCATATCCAATTGATTGTGAAGGTTTATCAAAGCTCTTACTATAGTTAGATTTTTTAGTAAAGTCAATCATAGGAGGATTTGATTGCGGCTTATTGTATCTATTATTGTTGTTTTTAGCATTTTTCTTTATTGAAGATAAATCTTTTAGTGTATTATTTTTTGAAGTTTTAGCATATTCTGTTAAAGATTTGGTTAAATCGTTCTGGTTTTCTGGTGATAATAATCTGCTACCGGAACCGGTTTCCTCAGTCTTTTCTACTTTTTTACTAGCTCTTCTAGCATATACTTTTCTAGCATAATCTTTTCGTGCTTGTTGTCCATTTACAGTATTTCCTATATACATACTAGCTATGACTATTGCTGCATTTTCTGGTGAATTTGTATGGTTATTTACATATGTTATTATATTCATATCTTCGATAGATGGCTTAGATGCTAAATGTTCATCTCTTAATTCTTTTATTAAGAAACTGATTTGTACATCTGCCCATCTCCACGATTTTCCTTTACTGTTTGCAAATTTTAATAAATTAATGGCTCTCGATGCTGTCCATTGACATAATCCTAAGCCGCATACATAATATGACTTGTTGTTAAGTTTAGTAGCATATCCACCCTTATAATAATCTACACCATCAATATCATATACTCTAAAAAGTTGATTTGTATAATCATTCATAGCGCTCAAATTATTAAACGCAAGAGATTGTCTTAACTTTAAGGCAGGAGTTGCTAAACTTTTAACATAATCTCCTTCAATTCTATCAGGATTACATTGAGATTCTGCCCATATATTTCCTAATATACCAGCGGCTGCATATTCAGAAAATCCTAATTCTATTAGTTGATCCCATATATCTTTTTCATATTTTCCATCTTTAGAGTTAGTTGGTACTGATTTCATTCGTTTGATCCATTGCTGAACTCCAGGATTATAGATAAATCCTTGGAATGTATATGATGGAGTATATGACCAGATACCAGGACCACCCAAATGATCATTTCTTCTTGCAGACCAAGTATAATATGTTTCTCCACTATATTGACTCTCTGATACAACAATTTTATTTCCATCTTCTAATACTTGTTCGACAATTGCAACGTGCCCAGCTCCCGACTTTCCACCACTAAAGCACATAATAGCACCTGGTTGCGGTTCTGTTTTATTAACATTTAATCCAAGAGATGGAGCATTTGCGTAGAAATCACATGCATTACCGGGTATTAGATATTTGTTTTTCTTTTGTGTTAATTCTTGATAAATCCAGTTAAATCGACCCAATGCCCATCCTACACAGTTTGGCAATGTTGAGTGTAATCCAATTATATCATTATATCCTCTATCAATGAGAGATCCCATCGACCATTTATTGTAATTGGAATTTCCCATGCTAAACCATCCCTTATGATCGGGATCGATCGATCTGAAGTCATCCATAGATACTATTGGTTTATATGGTAAATCTCCATTTTCATATTCTCCAGGATAATTCTCTTCATTCTGCTTTTCGTTGTTATTCTTACTATCACCAATTAAACCATCAGAAAATACTAATCCAATATATTTTTTCTGATATTCGGATAGATTACTATTTGAGACTGTATTTTTAATTGATGTAAAGAATTTTCCGACTAATCCAAGCAATCCTCCGCTGTTATCATTATCACCAGTATCAGTGTTGTCTTTAGAAGATTCTGTTGATGGTAAATCTTGAGATTGGTATTTATCTCTATTATATCCTTCTTCTTCAGCGGCGGCCTTCTTATCTTTGGTATTATCATTTGATTTCGTAGTATCTATTACTTTTCCTTCTAATTTTAATGCTTTAATCATTCTTTTTATCAATTCTTCTTGTTTTTGCTTTTTCTTCGCTTCAGCTATCGGATCGACTACTTCAGAGGGGGTTGGAGCCCATAATTTATCCCACCATCCTTTTTTTTGAGCAGGTTTTAATTCTGGCTGAATAATTGCGTTTCTTATTGCTTTATCAGTGATATTGCCTTCTCCACCTAGCCATTTAATCCACATCTTCCTGCGTTCATCAGTAAGATGCTCCCAATCTTCAGTATACGGATCGAGCTTCATATCCTTTTGAATGCTTATATTTGGTAACTTCTGCTTATTATCTTTCGGTTTGACATCCGATTCTCCACCGGTTAATATACCTAGAGATGTGTTATCTAATATATTTTTTCTATAGGTTGTAGTCTTATTTAATTCAGGATCATCAACAATAATATTTCCAGACTTATCTCTTCCTTGGGCTACTACATAGTGTGGGTTAGGCCCAAACGGACTATTTGACTTAGAATGATTCATACTATCTTGGCCAAGTAATACAGTAGGACTTCCCATATCTATAGCTGATTGAATAGCGGATTTATCGTTTGTGTAATCTGTACCAATACCATTAGCACCAAATATATCAGAGAAGTATGATGCCTTGGTTCCTGTTGTACCACTTGCTGTGTATCTACTAGCTGTATCTGTTACATAATTTCTATCTTCTGCGTATTTAGCAGCATTTTTCAAATCGGTATTTATACCATATGCTTTTAATACAGTGGTAGCTGCAGCGGGCCCACAACCACTGGTACTAATATCAGAATTGCCAAATTTAGTATTATTTCCTTTTTGTATTGTGTGTATTCCTGATCCAGATCCATTTGGCATTTCCATATCTGCCGGTTCTGGACTAGGTATATTTTGTTTATTATCTTCTTTTTTAGCAGTTGTTTGAACGTATTTTGATAAATCATTTCCCCATAGATAATCCCAGCTATATGATAATTTATCTGTTGTCCAATTCCAAGCTTTTCCAACAGTTTTTCCTAACCATGTATTTTGTAACCAAGGTCTATCACCGAGCACATTGTATATGTACTCTTCTACATCATATGTAGTTCCGTTTTTCCTATTGTATTCCTCAACTGTTTTTTCGGCGATTCTTCTATCTCTTACCAGATTCCCGAAATTCCATCCGAATAACCAATGTAAGAATGCAATTCCCCAAGTTACTATATATTTAGTAGGAACCAGACCACCAATCCACGGAATAGCTTCATTAAGACCATGAAGAATAGCTGCAAATACTTTATCGTACCATGTCGGTTCAGATATAATACCCAAAATAACTCTTGTTTTAAACGATCCGTTAAATAAGCAATCGAAAACTGCAGGAGCTATGAAAAGCCAATTTATAACCGGAGTATGGAGAGCAATTTTCGCTAACTTACCAAATACTTTTACGATTGAATGTTTAGATGCACGTTGTAATAATTTCATAACCCATTTGTTAAGTTGCCTCAATTTACTCTTTGAACTGATTAAACCTACTTTAAATTCTGATAATTTGAGAAGTATTTTACTTAATACAGACTCAATCCATATTGACATTTTCGTCATGGCAAGACGTATTTTACCTATGGAACCCTTTGCTGTTATTTTATTTATTTTTGTTGTATATTTCTCTAATTGACCTATTTTTTTACTATACATCTTTTGGTCGCTCATCCAACCCTTAAATTTATCCAACCTTGCTTTTTTCGAAGCATTCCAAAATTCATTAAATTTACCTTCTCTAATCATCTGTCCAGCTTGTCCAGCCCATTTGAGAGGTTTAAACACATTTCCGATATATTTAATATTCGATAATTTTTCGATCATACCCATATACTTTGCAGATCTTGAATCGAAGAAATTTCGAGCCATTCGTCTAGTATATTTATTATTAATAAGATTATTCATATTTTTTGTATTAGTGTCGTTCATTGCAGCATCGTTAAATATACCACCACTTACATAATCACCTTGATTGTAAGTTCTCATATCTTTGTTTAGCAATACATTATCAATAGCTTGACTTCCAGTTGATATTTTTTCAAATATATTTGCTTTACTAAGTTCTTCTCTTCTAGCATTTATATCGGCACCACGATACATTCCTGGATCGTACTTACTACCAGAAAGATAACTGGCTATGAATGGTAAACTTCCTACAGTAGCAATTGTAATTGGGGTAATTAGTTTCGAAAATCCACCAAATCCACTCATCAATGTTGACAATATAGATTTTCCTACGGATTCTTCACCATTATTTTTACCAGATGAATTATTATTGCTTCCTGTACTTTGACCAGTACCATTGCTAGTACCTATAGTACCATTAGCGAGATTTTCAAATGCTTGATTTCTTCTTCTAATATATGCTACAGTTTCTCGTGTTTGTCTATCTTGTAAATTATATGTCCAATCTCCATTATTAGTTCTAACATATTGTATTGGTTGCCCTTCAAAAAACTCTACTTTTGTTATACCTGAAGTATTGTTACTAATATTTGTATTCTGTGTTTGGTTAGTTTGTGATGGGGTAGGTGTTGTAACGGTTGGGGGTGGTATTACATTGGTAATATTGACGGTTGTTCCCTGTGATGTTGTATTAACCGATGTACTAATATCACCAGGTATTCTTGTATTAATACTAGAATCTCCACCGATATCAGAACCTTGAGGAGGAGGAACTAAACCCTTTACTAAACCCTTTACGGATTCTTCAGTCTCGCTGCCGCTTATCAATGACATACTGTTAACTCTAAGCGAGTTTGATTGTGTACCGTTTTGATTTGATGGTGTACTTTGTGTTTCTCTATTTGTATCCGGAAGATTTTCATTATTTTTGCTTGTTTGTGATTGTTGTATTATATTTATAGCATCTGCCATGGCTTGAGCCATAGCTTTAACAAATGGAGATTGTGTAAGAGCATTTTTCTTATCTTCTGCTATGTTTTTGTCTAATTTTGCATTTCCACTAGAACCTGTAAAGAAATGTTTTAGACGTCGAATTTCTGTTGTTAATCCACCGACATTCTTATTAAGCCAGTCTTTTGTAGTGTCCCAAACAAGTTTAGTTTGCTCGTATGAATTATGAGGAGTTCCTGTAGCAGCCGGATTTCCTTCATTTTCAATAGCATCTAATGTTTTTTCATATTGTTTATTAGCACCTTTTATTAGGTTACTCATTCTTGATTTATTGCCCATATATACATCTTGATTTATGTAACCGTTGTCATCATATATATTCGTATAGTATTTTTCGATTAAATCATATGCGTTTTGATTAAGATCTTTTAATTCTAATTTTGCAGCGGTAAACTTCTTTTGGGTATCAGACATATATTCATTATTTTCTTTAGCACTTTTAACAATCTTATCTATATTCTCGCTGGATACATTCTGATCAAGAATTGTGCGAATTTCGTTTTCAAGATTTTCAGAGTTTCCGGTTGATAATGACATGTTCTTGTATAAATCGGATATTTTGCTCTTATTTTCATCATCTAAGTTAATATTTTCAGATTCTAATGTTGACTCTAATGTTCTGTATAATTGACGTTTAGATTGATTATGTCTTAGCGCCATGTCTGAATTGTTTATTATGGATTGCATCAACTTTAGTACACGTTTATTATCATCAGAGCCTGCATCTTTTCCAATATTAGTAAACAATTCCAATTCTGATTTTGATCTATCATCATTATTGAGCAATCCATTACGTTCCAATATACTGTACATTTCTTCTGGAGTATTAGTAATTTCACCAAATTTACGAAATCTATCTATACTACGCTCTTCCTTCCATTGTTCCACATTAGAATCCCAATTGGATGTGAGTTTATTCCACCCTCTTGATACCGCTGTACTTACGTTTTGGATAGGTGTCAGAGCATGTTCTTTCATCCATTTGCCCCAGCGTGTATTTGTCAGATATTCATAGGCGGTTTGACCCCAATTTGTCATTTTATTTCTGAAATACCCGACGACGTTGTTAAACAATTTTGATGATTTCTCTTTAAACCACATCGATACAGGATCTATCCATTTATAGTATATGTATTTGGTTACATGTGAAAAAGAATCCTTAATAAGAGTAGTTAAACCAGTGGTTACGCTATCATAAATTGCCCGTGGTATTCCACCGAACAGTTGATTTAACGCACCAACTAATCCACCACGTCTCTCTCCATTAATATCTCTTTCACCGAGTAAGAAGTTTGTTAAACCAGTAGCTCCAGATAAATACTCAGTAGCAGCACCGAGTAAACTTCCTCCAATTATTCCAACTGGTCCTCCAGCCCAATATCCTAAGGCACCACCTAATGCTGCACCTTTTATACCAAAATTATGTTTTCTAGCAAATTCTCTAATTCTATCGAATTTAGATTTGTCCGAGATTTCATCTTTACCGAAGAAATATTCTTTAAAGTTACTACTTGCTCTTAAATATTCTAATCCAGATCCTAGAGTGATACCACCAAGTACACCAAGAGGCCCACCGAATAACATTCCAGCAGCACCACCGAGAGCGCCAGCCTTGGCCATATTCGGCATTTTTTCCTTCATGAATGTAGCTATTTTTGGTGACAAGAATCCACCAACATATCGTCCGGTTTTCTCATGCTTCTTACCATATAAAATATCTGTCCATTGTTGAGATCTATCTACGACTTCTAATCCACCACCAAGTAAAAGTCCACCAAGTACACCCAACGGAGATCCTGTGGCTAATGCACCAATGGCACCACCAATCAGGCCAGATCCGGTAATCCAAGCATAATCTTTCTTAAATGTATCTAATGTCGAAATTGTTAATGCTTTAAGATCTACATTCTGATTTGCAAGTGTTCCAAATAATTTATCAAATACATTAGACAAACTTCTAATTGGATCAAATGAGCGTTTTTCTCCTATATCGCTTTGTCTTACAATCTCACCTATTTTGAAATTAGCTTCTAATCTTTCATAGAATGTTTTTCTGTCACTTCCATACTCTTTATACATTTGTGATATTATACGTCTTAATTCGGGATGATCTTTCTGTTGAGACAATAAATATCTATACTCTTGATCTGATACAGTACGATCATTATCGTATTTAGTCAAAGAATTTAAAATTGTTCCACCGTCACCATTTTTTATTTTAGCTCTCTCTGAATATTTGGAGGTATATTTGTCTTTATCAAGTTTTAAAAACTGAATCGATGATCCTAAGGTGACACCCTTAGCTTTCATATCGTCTATTATTGCATCGATAAGATATTTCTTTGATTTTTCACTTTGCATATCAATATTGAACGTTCTGTATAATAAATTTCTAAGTTTAATATTCTTCGAAAGATATTCTCTAGCTTTGTCTGCATCATTATTATCCAAATCATTTTGAGTAGCAATTTGATCAAGATTTTGCATAAAACTAGAACCAAATTTTAATGTCATTTGAACTTTACTAGCCACATCTTCTGGTGTAAGTTTACCATCGCTATTATTTTTAATATAATTTAATACACTGGATTCTATATTTGATGATATGTTGCTATTTGTACTCTTTGCAATTATATCAATTGCCTTTTTATATTTACGCCTAATATCCTTAGATTGTACATTTAAATCTCTTTGTATATCTCGCTTATTTATGTTTTCTTGTTCTTTATACTCAGCGATGTAGTTATCTTCAGCAAATAATAACTTAAATAATGCGGCTCCTTCTTTAGATACATGACGATCACCGTTATGTATTTGGTCAAATTCACCTTTGTACTGTTTTATATTGCTCGCTATAGTTTCAATTAATTCTTCATCTGTTATCTTTGGATTTTTTCTACGTATTTTTGATGATTCTCTGAAGATATAATCTAAGAAGTCTAAATTGTCTTCGTGTATAAGAGTATTTATTTTATCATTTCCATTATTTAATCTATATATGATACGCTTAGCGAATATTCTTTCTTTATCATTATTTGTAAGAGTGAAATACCCTCCAGATCTTCTGTATAACCATTCATCATTTTTATTTTTTTTTATTACTCGCTCAGCAAATTCTTTTGCCCCAACATTAGCATATGTTTGTGCATTTTTATTAACCAAGTCTATTAACTTTTGTGGATCTGAAGACTCAAATCCAAGATTTTCTAGTTCTTTTACAACAGTATATGCTGTATCCGATTCATGACCATATTTTACAATATCACTGTTCTTAACAGCTTCAACTGCATTTTCATATACGGCTTTAGCTGTATTAACTATAGCAAGTATTGGCTTACCGATACCTTTAATCACTATTTCTCCGGTTTTCCCAAGGATGTTCTGTATAGTAGGGTTAGCTAAGCCTGCTAAACCTAATCCGGAAATACCGGCATACTTTATATCGTTCCAGGCTTGAGGATCAATCATATTTGCTACAGTTTGAACAGTAGGTATGAGATCGGAGATCATTCCGTTTGCGAATGATGATCCTAATATTGATGCGGCACCAGTTACTAACCCAGTTCGCCAGCTTTTAGATTTAATTCCGCTACTAATACCAGTTAATAATCCAAGTGATGAAGTTAGATATGGATTGAGCATGCTAATATTATTTACTAAGTAATCTAGCATTTGAGGACCATATTGATACCCACCATAACCAAGTGCACCTAATAATGCTAATTTTGAATACTTATTCCAGCCATGAATAACTAAATCCTTCAGAGCTCTAGTTGTTACTCCTCTAACAGGCTGTTCCTTATTCTGCTCTACTTTATTATTCGATATTATTGGATATGGTACATTGTATGGAACTCCGGGCTTCGCTGGTGTTTGATTATCTGGCACCACTGCAACCGGCGACGCTTTGCTAGTCGATGGTGCTTTATTTGTTACAGTTATATTATTTGGTATATTCTTTCGCTGATTTTGCGCTATTATAGATTTTGACTTATTATTTGATTTTGATACAGGCTCTTTACTTTGTGTAGTAACCTGATATGGTTTTGGCCGTATAATCAAATTAGGAGATACAATGTCGTCTCCATATTTATCATTAAAACTTGAATCAAACCAGACGTCCTTTCCATGTTTCAAAAATACAGAACCGGGCTGTATTCTTAAAAAATCTCTACCGATTGTATTTGCTGAAATTGTATCGCTAATTAGATCCTTGGGAATATTTGATTTATTGAACCATTTATAAGATAAATATGGATATTGTCTTCTGAATATTTGAATTAATTTTAGTTTGGTTTGAATCGGTAAAGATACATCAGTGATATTACTCAGTGTCAGTATTTTTTCCATATCATTATTTATTAATGTTGCGGCATATGCGTCAGAGATCATTCTCTCTAATCTAGTAATATGGCTTCTTGTAAGCTGTGTTTTTTGATTATTGAGAAGAGCATACCGATCTTCTTCTGGAAAAACATTGGCTAATTCTACTAAGTCTCTATCGCTTAGATCTTTTATGTTTGAAAAAGATCTTTGAAATAATAACTGGATTCTTCGTCTTATTGTATGATTCAGCACCGGATCAGATGATTCGCTTAACTGTTTAGCTTTCTTCTTCCAATTGGGTGTTCCATGCCTAAAGCTACCAAAGTATGGTCCTCCAGGAGCTCCATCATCGACCCATGCCATATAATTTTTATTTTCAATCTTCTGTCTTTGTGCCGAGCTTAATCTATCTTCATAATAAGGATTTTTGTTGGCTGGTATAATGATTTCACCTTCTGATACAGAAGCCATACCAGATTTTCTAATTACACCACCAAATGCTGCTTGGGATGGATTAGCAGCATTGCTATTTTTCTTCTTTTTATCTTCTTCGTCATTCTTTGCGCCAGAAAGATCTATTTTCTTTTCTCCTGGACGAGTTCCAGTGATACCTTCGATGATATCGAAGGTTCTTTCCTTAACGTAATCCCATATACTAGATCCTAAGTTTTTGCCTTTCTGTTTTAAAGTTCCAAAGAAGTTTTCTCCCCATTCTGAAACTTTAAATTTTTCCCATAATCCTTTAAAGTAATCTGATAACTTTTGGAATTGCTCTTTTATTATTTGCCCAGTTCTCTCCATGACTCCAGTAAAGCCATGTGCATCTTTATATTTCTCTTTGAGAGTTTTAGACATATCGCCGTATGCAAAACTTTCCAGTTTTGCATTAAAATCTTCTAATACAGTTTGAATTAATCCTTTTATTTTTTTCTTATCATAGTCTTCAGCATATTCAATAGTGCCTCTAGATATAGCTCTATCTCTCTTTAATCTATCTACATAATTTGCAGCCGTCGTATAACTAGAAGAAGTATCTACCTGTTTAAAAACCGTAATTCCGTCTTCAGTGGTTTCTTTTACAACTTGGCCATATCCAAGATCGTCTCCTAAATCTATATATCTTTCCTTCATAACTGCTATTTCAGCAGCATAGTCAGGATCATAGTATTTAGAATTAGGATCTAGCCTTCTAGTATCTATATCGACTGTGTCGTTTGATGCCGATTGTTTATTTTGATTTTTAGTTTGATTTGCAGTAGTAGTTGTTTTGCTTGGTTGTGCTATTTTTCTTTCAAGAACTCTTTTTGGTATACTAGAGATTCCTGATGATATGGTAGATGTGACTTGTATGTTTTTAATATTATTTAGAATCTCGGCTAAATAATAGAATATATTATGCTTATTTTCATCTACAGTTTTAATTAGAATATCGGATCCGAATCTATTATTAATACCTAACTTATGAACATCTGATAATCCAGATCTATTGATAAGATTCAATATAGCACTATTACTAGAAGATAATTGATCTATGTATTTAGCTCTTGATATTTTTCCTCGGATGATACCATCTTTAAATCTTACTACTGTTGATGGGTTAGCAAATATAGTATTTGCTATTCTTTCTATATTTTTTTCTGACAACATTTTATTTGGACCAGTGGTCCACTTATATCTTTTAATAACGTTTAAAAATTCCTGTTTATCTGAAAAATCTGTAGGCTCTATATTTCTTATGGCTAATAGATTAAGGAGAGTATCAAAGTCTCTTTGTATAGATCTGGTAAATCTACCTTCGTTAGTTTCAGCAATCGCTTGATCCCCTTTTTCTTTTATCAGTTCTTCGTTTCTTTCTATAACTATATCTTTTATTATTTCATCTTTTAAAGCGGTTATTTCATTATCTGATAATACTTGGGATACTTTATCTTTTTGGAAAACGCTTTGATATCTAGAAGCAGTAAACCATCTGCCTTTGTCATAATCAAATATCTTAGCTTCTGTACCGGATAATATTGATATGATAGTAGATAATTGCGTAGGGATTACATCTCTTAATGCTTTCTGATCTTTTCCAGTCCAGTCAGATGCGCCTTTATTATATTTAGAAAAGCTTGTTTTATAGTTTGTATTTGGGATGATGTCTAATACCTTAGCTAAATACCCGACTATACCATCACTATTCTTAAGACGTTCTTCGTGAATACCGAAGGCTGCTTGTAAAATAGTATTCTTTACAATTCTCTTTGTTTTTTCTACTTCTTTTCCAACAAATGTTGCTTTTAAAGCTCCGCTAGTTGCCATCGATAGTAATGTTGCTATTGGGGAGCTAGCAAAGCTAGATACAAACATTTTAATCATCTCTGGAGATAAAAATTCTGCCATAGATGTGAGTGTCGATGACTCTTGTTTAATTTTTTCTTTGACATGGTTTGCCCAGTTATATATATTCGGCAAAGCCCCATATCCAAATATATCATTATAAGACTCTATCTCTTTATTCTCGCCGAAATTTTGTTTATTGCTATCTTTCTTTTGAATTTGAGAAGCTAATATGGATAAATATTTCGTTTGCTTTGCTAATTGCTCAGTAGCAACTGTAGCAAATTTATTAAAGTTTTGAATATGAGTTTGTAAAGGGTTTACTAATCCCTGTTGAATGTTGATGAGTGATGTATTTATACCTAATAAAGTTTGATTGGTTGCATTAAACATCTGCATATTTGCAGACATTGATATTTTAGTATTTTTATTATCATTAGCAATAATCATACTAGCCGTATTCATCCCAGATAATTGCTGGGAAGAAGATATACGGTTAGTCATTTCCGTATTACTAATATCTTTAGATTCTTTTTTAGAGTCTGAATCATCATCAGAATCTTTAGAATCGTCATCCCATCCAAACGACATATCCCCACCAAACATGTCATTGAATATAGCATCTTGTCGTTCTTGGTTATAGAATTGACCTGTTCTTAAATCGTCGAAAGTATTCTTAGCAATTTGTTTAACAGTTTCGAGAGTTGAGCTATCCGAGCCAAATATCTTATCTATGGTATCTTTAACGGTTTTTTTAGCATTTTCAACAACATCGTACATATCGGTGAAAATATTACCCGTATCAGATAAGAAATCTCGAATATCTGGGTCAAAGTTTTTTATGACATCGAGCCCAATATATTTTGCCGACTTTAATACATTTCTGGCATATGATTTCGCAGATTTACCATTAGCTTTAGCTGTTTCTTTTTGTTCAGAATCAAAATCTTCGAAATCGTCGAAATTATATTCATCGCTCATAAAAAATAAAAGCGCTCACTTTCTATAGAATTATTAATATAAAGTTTTGGTGTAGAGAATAATCCATACTAGAGATTATCTCTAGTCTGGATCTCTGAAAAAAAAATAAAAGGTGGTAGACCAGAAATCCAGTCTACCACCACAATAATCCCTATTTGTAGAGATTATTGATAAGGAGGGCCGCAGCTATGCGACCCTCCTTATCAATTTGGCAGTCGTAACTGCCAAATTCTAAAACTTTGATGAGGTCAGTAATACCGACCTCATCATCATTTTTATTTGAAAGAGCTCTTACGAGCTCTCTCGCATTAGCCAGGGTTTCTCCCTGGCTAAGTTTTAATAACTGGGGATATTCCCCAGTTATAATTGCCCTAATAAGGGCAATGTCCATGGCGGAATGAACCGCCTTGGATAAGACAGGGATAGCCTCGACTATCTTGGTAATTATAAAATATTCTTCGGGGAGTTTATCCCCCAAAGAATTTTTAGTAAAGCTAGCGATTAACTCGCTAGCTTCAGACTTAGTGGTGGCCATGGTGGCCTCCTTTCTGGTGGCATCATCGCCACCCTTTAAAGACTCATTAGAGTCGGTAGTAGGGACTGAGGGATTGGTAGTGGTAGCATCGGCTTTGGATTTAGCTTTAAAGCTGAGGCGGACGAGGTCGGCCATCTTTCCCACTCTAAACCCAGGAATGAGCTTAGAGGTGGTTGCCATGGCATGCTCCGTGATACTCCAGACTTTGTCTGAGGGGAGTTCACGAACCATTTGGGTTACAAAGGACAGTAATGCAGTTTCATGGTCGTAAGAGGAAGTGGTGGTAGTGGGGTTAGTAGTATTAATAGTCATTGCTATTTCCTTCCTACTATCTATGGGAACTCTATAATTATCCATAGAATAGTATTAAAACAAAAGATATAATAAGACACTATGTATCTTATTATTCACTATTATATTATCTAATCAAAAAAAATACTTTTTAAATTAGATAGAGAATAATCCATACTAGAGATTATCTCTAGTCTGGATTTAAGAAAATTTCTAATTATTTATTGGTGGTAATGGGTAAGTAAAATTCCAGTAGAATCCACTGGGATTTCTGCATCAGTTGCTCCTATTCCACCTTTTTTCTCATCGTACCAAAACCATCTTGGCTGACCATAGGCATACCACCAATCCAAATGACAAACTAAAGAGACTATTCTATAACCTTGGCGTTTATTGAAGTTATCTTTAATAAACTCATTAGCCTCATCTGGATCAATAAATACATGGAGTATTTTATTTCCACCAGATAATACATAGATACATTTGTCGGCAGTTTGAGTTATATTACCCTCATTGAAGACGGATGATGAAGATAATATCTTCCATTCGGTCGTCACTATCATAGATTGTCTATCATCGCCGAAAAACGATAATTTATATATCGAATTTCGGTTAAATGAACTCACTATGGAATGTCGCTGCTCACACTGGTTAAATAAGTTACTAAAAGCATTTTCACAATACTTCAAGCAACTATCATAATTTCCTTTGTGAACCAAATACAAATTTGTAGTTGGCTCAACAAAGTCAGTGTCGTAATCAAATACGATAGTATCGGTTCGTATAACCATCATATCATCTGATACCATTTTATTTCCTCCAGTTTAATAATCGTGATAAAAATAGTTTCTTAAATAATTTTATATCACAATCATTATGCTTACAATAAGTTACAATCAAATCTAGATATTCTATAAAGAACTTACATCTTTTATATCTATCGATATCTAAATTAAAATGTTCCCAATAATCAATATCTGTGATAATATCGATTATTCCTTTATAGTATCCTATCTCATTATAAATATTTTCTATAATGTCAACAGGAACTCTATTATTATCCGAAAGATTATTGATTTTGCTTATAATCATCGGTATTATTTTCTTTTCGATCAATGTATCAAATATTTCTAATTTTATACTAACATTATAATAATCGTGTCTCATAATCGCACGACCTTTCTGAGCGTTGTGCCCGATTTATTTAGCAGGCTGTACAAACGTACAGCCTGCTATTTATTCACTATTATAATATCTAATCAAATAACATTTTAATAAAGGTCTAAATTCGTAAACGTATCGTCAAAACATAAGGTCCGCTATACTCTCAATTTTATATAAAACTATATAGTTATCCATACCCTCATATGAGGGTATGGATAATGTATCTATTAATGAAGAAGCATTATATTACTAAAGATTTCAATAGTAACTTTAAATTTCTTTTTCTTAATGATATATTGGACAGTTCTAATATTATCCAATGTATCATTATAATTATAGATATTTAAGCTTACTGAATCTGCTTTAGTAATTGGAGTAATAGCTTTACTAACTGGAATCAGATAGTTATATCTACCATCAGATACATTTATTTTTCCAATAGTAGATTCAGATACAGCATCTCTAAAATCGGTTAAATCCATACAATTTGGAGATGAATATACACATGATGATTTACAATCAATGCCATTATATCTATTATAATATGACATTAGTTTATTGTACACGAGATTATTTCCAGAGAAATATAAACTATTAACATCAGCTCGTTTATCTGGAGTCTTTAATGACATAAGTGTATTAATCTCTGCTAGTATTAGAGTATATTCAGTAAACGGTAATCTGATAATACTAAAGTATGATTCACTTGCATCCATCATCAAAATAAAACCTGGTATATGTGTCATATATCCATCAGTTTTAATGAATCCTGCACATGAATTTATAATCGGTTGAATACGTTCAATCAATATTTCACGATTATTGTTTGTCACAGTAATGTTCCTTTATTAGTGTTTATTTGATCCAATAATTGCTTCTTAGTGTATTCGTCTATAGTAGTTGTTTGTGTGATAGATAAACTTGGCATATAGTCTTTTCTTACAAATGATATAGATTCATTTTTACTGGGGTTTACAAAGTAAATGAGATCTGTATCTTTTGTAGATAAAGGTTTTCCAGATGTACCATTATACTTCTGAAATTCTACAATGTCTGAAATTACTTGATGAATATCTCCTAACCCCATCCATCGTTTACCAAATTCTAGTGGGTTTCCACTCATTAGATTTTCTAAAAATTCACCACCACGACTATATCTAGCAGTTTCCTCTTCTGATGAATACATGTCTTGATGCTCGTTTGACGAGAATGGTTTACTAGCATCTTCTGGATCCTCGATAATAATCTTTCCGTATTGCGTGTTAGGAGCTATATTATTCTCGAGAATAATAGAAGGATACAAAGAGCTATAATCAAAATCAACAACATTATTAGCTAACAATGATGGTTTACCATTGATATTCATCATTGTATCTTCAGAATTGTTGAGAGGATTACCAACCATTGCTCCTGGGAATTTTACAGATGGCTTTTCGTTCCATATGTTTTTGTTGTTACCAATAATATATCCATATTCATAAAAGTCTTTAGCAAATCTATTAGCCAGATATATAGATTGTCTATGACATTTAGCGTATGATGTATTATTGACTAAGCATTTAGTGAATACATACTCAAGATCTTGAGTTGTATGTTCTATACACTTCTGAACAATAACATCCATGACATTGTAGAACGAAAAGGTTTTCATATCCAAATATGGAAGCATTCCTATATTATTTGTAATATGGGAATAATCAAGTTTTCTAACACCAGATACAGCTTCACCAATAGCATCTAATTTAAAACTTTGATACTGAGACCTCCCTTTTCTTCTAGATGCGAATTGTATCATCTGATCTATCCAAACAGTAGTCGATGATGTATGTACATAATCACATCTTTCAGCGTAATCATTCTTATTACGTTCATCGACGTAATACATAAAGAACTGTGTATTGTCTCTGGTACTAGGCATTGTATCTAATATATCTGCGCCAAGATTTGTCAATCTATATCGAATGTAATTTAGGTCGAATGCCATGTTCCAAAATTCTACAAAGTCTGGGTTTAATTTATTTACGACTTTGAACATTGACAATATGAGTTGAAGTTCATCATCATAAAATCTTATTTCAAACTTAAGATTATGCACCCCAAACTTCTGTGCTTTTTGCTGTCCTCCAACAGCATTGATAATAAATGAATGAAGTTGACCAATAACATCCTCTTTCGAAAAGGATTGTTTGTATAGTTCTACTAATGGATTTCTTTTATCGTTATACAGAAATTGATATATTGTATTATGAGATTCATCATAGTACGCTATTGCGTTGATAGGAACTTCACCCTCGGAACAGAATTGGTTGTCGGCATATGCAATATCAATTTCGATATCCATAAACCCCTTAGAAAGTTTAAAAACATTGTTCTGATAAGATAAACTGAATAGAAATCTATAATAGTCGTCTATCTTCATATTGCTGAAGAATACTTTAGGATTATTGTGTAATAACTTAGTGATAGATTTAAAGTTTCCATCACGTAATGCATCCATTAATTCATTCGTAGATCCTGTAGCTTCAGCTACAGCATGAGTGAGATTGTCATAGTAACATGTATATGGTGTAACCTTCGGTTTTTCTATAAAAAAACGATTATATCTTACAATCTCATCACTATTGTCTACATAAAATGTATACTTTGGGTGATCGATTACAACAGATTTCTTTTCTTTCATGACATTGTCACGAAATATAATACATATTTTATCATCTAACCATGATCCATCTTCATTTTTTTCTTTACGAAGATAGGTTACGTCTAATATAGTCAAATCATATCCCTTTGGATAATTTGGTATTAGTAGCTCAAACGGTTCATTGTTTATAATATAAGACTTTCTCATTTCCTTCTCCAAAAAATATTTAAAAGTTGTACAATCGATAATAAATAAATCGACTTTATAGTAATTATACTATCATTACTATAATATCTTATCATGGAGGATTTTATGGAATCTAATTCCCAATTCATACCAACTCCATTAGGAAAACCTATTGGAAATACTACTGCTTCTATAGATGGGCAGCCAGTAAAAGCAGAAGTATGCAATCAGTCGTCAAATACGGGCGGTTATTTCTCTAGACTCATAAACAAAAACTCCATAGGAATTACGCCAGATCCTATTATTGTAAGTTCGACAAGCGTTGTTCCGGCAAAAAAAAGAGGACGACCTAAAAAAAATAAAGATGCTGAGCCTTCTCAGGATGATACAAATTCCAAGAAGATTGTTGAGAATACAGTATACTCCGATACATATGCTGATACTAATAGTATGACATATGGAATCATCAATCAAACAGATGAGTTATTGAGAGAGTGTAAACAAGAGTTAGATTATCTTCGCTCACAAACAAGATTAAAAGGTAGGTATCATTATATCAATGATACTGTTTCTTCTATGGGTACATTATTGAGCACTAAATTGTCTGCAATCAAAGAGATCAACTCAACGATCAAAGCTGTTAATGATAATGAGTATCGAAGATTTAAAGACATGCGAGCTATGGAAAACAACGATGATAGCAAGGCTGTTATGGATGCATATACAGCTTTTATCTCAGCTCCTGTTGGCGCTCCTATATATCAATTGCCTAATACTGCTAGATTAACAGATGGCAATGGAGTTCATATTAATTACCCTGCAAATATGCAATCTCGATCTGATATTGGTGTTAATAACTATCTAGCACATTTAACACCAGAAGAAAATTTAATGCTACACGATAATAACAAAGACATAGAAGAAGTGATTGTATATGATCAAGCTACTGGTGCTAAGTATTTCCAATGGATGAATACTAGAACTCATCAGCCTGTTCCTAATCTTCCAATATCGTCAGAATTAACTATTGAAGATTTTGTTATTGATCCGAGAACTAAACTTGCAAAGAATACAAATCTAAATTGCATTAAAAAGGTCGTTGTTCTTAATGAGGGAGCCTTTAACAATTTCTAATTCATATTATCTTTTATAATATGAACAATATAGTATTCATAAAATGTAGCTCATCACGGCGCAATCTCCAAAAGTAAAGTGGATAAGGTGTAGTACGAATGTACTACACCTTATTTTTATTCAGTTATCCATTTAGGGCATGGGTTAATAGTTTTAATTCCGCCATGTTCTGGAACATATGCACTCTGTCTTCCTCCATTATTTCGGTCTGGAACACTAGCCGTTTTGCCGGATATAGTTTTCCACATTAATTCTATATCTGACGTATCTCTACCACCTAAACCAAGCTTTCTTCCTGTTTGTAGATATGTATTTATAAACTCTTTAGAAAAATCTATAAGACTTTTAGCCTCTGAATAATTAAACTCGTATTGAGATACAAGCATCTTTGCTTCTTTTCTAGGAATATGAGTTAAATTAGCAACAATATTAGCTATAGTCCTTCTAAACTCCAATCCGGGGTAATATTTCCTAATACATACATCGTCATCTTTAGTGTGATTATATGTATCTACATAGTATTCGGAATCATTCATCATAGCTTTCATCACTTTAGCTTCATCTTTTTTAGAGACAGAGCGTTGCGATAAATTATTTTTGATCTGGCGAATCATTGGATTTACTTGATCCATTCCCAACCTCCAATGTGTTATTAGTAGTGTCTTTATTTACAAAGGTAATAAGATTGACCATCTTTCGTTTACCTTTTGCAGATATGAAACGATTAATCATTTCAGGTGTATATGTACATAATATCTTGTAAAAATCCTCTTTTTCCATGTCATACCTCTTAATACATCTATATTGGATAGTTTAGAGATTAATCGATATTAATTCCCATCCGATGTAACTCTTTGATTATTTCGCATATATTCGGATAATCACCAGAGTTTATTGTCTTTAATGAGAACCTTCCAGAAGTACCACTTTGACTAAGTTCGTTTTCGTAGTTAATCAATATGTCTCTTATCTCGTCTTCATCCATAGTGTCTAATATATCTAATACAGCATTAGATACCGTAGAATAAACATATTGCTCATTCTTATCGTCAAATGAATCAAATCTGTCTGTCATAACGGCGATAAATAAATTCTCAAATTGATCATTGAACGTTTTTGAAAAAATATCAACTATCATTTGCTCCGTTACAATTTTAGGATCCATATGCTGAATTGCTCTAACCATTCGTTTAATATTACGACGTTCGTCAAACGCAGAATACCTGTTTACTATAAGCCACAGTGCATCTTTTTCAGAAATACCAAGGTTCATTACGATTTGAACCATCTTTTTATTTATTCTAAAGGCAATTCGATAGAATACATCTGCAGACTCTTGAGAATATATGACGTTCTTCTCCGGGTTGATGATATAGGCACGATATATGCGATTGAATTTGCTTATATCATTTCGCAAGAACTGAACTCTAGATAAATCCAGCGCTATAAGAAAGTCTTTATCTGATATTATCCTAAGAGATCTGGACTTCTTCGATGTAGCTAACGTCAATATTTTCGAAAAATTTCTAGTAACATATTGTATCATTTCTGAATAACCTGTAGTAGAAATTTCACTCTTTAATACATGAAATGCATCGTACAATACGGATTCATTATCAGCTACAACTGGAAATTGTACAGTAACAGTATTTGATATTAATTTCCCAAAGAGTGTTTCATTCTTTTTCATCACACAAACTCTTTCTTTCTATAAGAAGTAATGGTATACCTGGTTTTATCGGAAAGAACCCCTTCTCCTTCTTTTCTGTTCACTTCCCAATTTGGATCATTTTCAATGTTCGGAAAAAATTTATCTGGGGTAACATCTTTATTTTGATGATTATGCATAGTAACATATGCTAAATCACACTCTGGAAGTAATTGTGAGTATATAGACTCTCCACCGCATACATAAATATCATCAGAATGTTTACCCATAAAAGATGCAATATCTTTAATTAGTGTCAGATCGTTAGCACTAATCAATGTTGTACTGTGTTCATGTTCATTATTAAAATCGGGATTAGATCTTATTTCAGCAAACAATAATTGATTTTGAATATTGCTTCGCTGTATATGAGCATAATAATGGCAAGATTCTTTTGATATTGTAGGTATACTTTTCGGATCAGACGTTATTACAATATTGATTCTTCCAATCAGGGGTTTTTGTTTTGGTAGTGACAACAGGGTGTTCTTACCATATACAACAATATTACCTATTGTCATATATTTAAAGAAATCTCTATCGGTTTTAAAACTATACAAGAGTTTATTGTCACAACCGATCCCCCAGTTTTTATCTACATTAACTATTGCAATCATTATCATTCCTCATTAAACTGCTACTGGTATTTTTTTAATCTGAGTGCCCGTTTTGTATTGTTCCACAAAAAGATCGCAAGTTCCGAACGAATAGAAACTTTTTATACGCGGGGATAGATACACGTTAGGAGCTTCATATTCAGTTCTAGATATCAATTCTTTAATTAACGGAATATGTCTATCATAAATATGACAGTCAGAGATAACATGAATCAACTCTCCCGGAACCATATCTAAACACTGCGCTATCATGATCATTAATAGTGCATATTGGCATACATTCCAATTATTAGCAACCAGCATATCTTGTGATCTTTGGTTTAAAATACCATTCAATATTAGTTTATTTGAATTTGGTATTTTAGAACAATTGAATGTCATAGAATATGCACACGGGTACAAATTCATGGCGTGCAAGTCTTTGTGGTTGTATATATTAGTAACTATCCTCCTTGAAAACGGATTATTTTTTAGATCCCACAATACACCATCGACTTGATCTAATGATACCCATTTAATACCGTCTACGACTTTGATTTCATAACTTGGATAAAGAAAGTCTGTTTGCGATTGAGTATCATCGTGTGTAAGTTTATGATGCAAATATGATTGACTTAATTGATATCCATATGATTTACCAATAAAGCCTTTATCATCCGCCCATTGATCCCAGATTTTACTCTTAAGACTACGAATATTATTAGATTTAATTTGCCAAATCCATAGTAATTCATCAAATGCCAATTTTATATTCGTTTCTCTTAGTGTAATAGCTGGAAATTCTTCTTGAAGATTATATCTATTTACGATACCAAAGGTTTTAATCGTGTACGCTTTTTCTCCAGTATCTGGCCAAATGGCACGAGACTCATATTTAATAGATTCATTTTCTAGGATTTTATTGCATGTATTTTTAAAAATTTTATCCGCTATACTCATATTTCTAAAACCTCCATTTATGATTAAGTCTGAACAAAAATAAAAAATAAATACAGGAGAGCTTTTAGGCTCTCCTGCAATTTACTTATTCTTCGACTTCGCCTTTTTCGTCGAGTAACCATTTATTCATAAATTCTTTAGCAGCTTCTTTATCTCTAAAGGTTGCCATGAATCCAGAACTATGACAGAAATTTAATCCGTCATCATTGTACTCAAATTGTCCAAAGCTTAATCCACGAATAGACTCAGGGAAAAGTTTTTTGTTTTCTCCCTTTTGATTCTTAACGGCGACGACTTGATAACCACCACGAATACTAGGAGCACCTATGAACTTAATATCAGGACTTCCGGATACAAATTCATTGACGGGAGCATATCTATCTAAGTAAATGGTTTCACCATCCACTTTAGCAGACAATGCTAAACTCTTAGCCCTCGCTAAAGCCCTGATACTGGCAATATATTGATCCAGTATGGTCATAGCCAATTTAACAGCCGTAAAGAATCTGAAGTCGGTTCCAGGAGTATTGTCGTCCCAAGGTTTGTTAAAGGAATAAATGACGGAAGCTAAATGATTGGTTCCTCCGTTATTGTCATACCAGTCGAGCGGCTCAACAAATTTTTTGTCGAATAACTCATATTCATCTTCTGTCAAGAAGCCATCATGGAAGTCACGTACCACGAGTCCAAAAGAAGCATACGCGGCTCCATTGGGTCTACGTTCTTTGTGTTCTTCTCGACAATGGTGGTCATATCTACCTCCACCAATATCGGCTACTAAATAGCCGTTCTTTAAAGTTTGACCTAATCCAATTTTAAATTCTCGGATTACTTGAACAGGTTCTTGGCCAAGAGCTTTTTTGACTAATTGGATATATGCAACAGTGAATACGTCATCTGCGTGCATAATACCTGAGTGGACAACAACTTTGGTTATATTCTTTATATCCATTGTTTACTCCTGTATTTTCTCTATTGAAACGTTTAATTTATCATTCTTATTAAAACCAAGTCTTAATAAGAACTCACTAATATCATGAACATTAGCAGTGAATTTAATATGTGTAACGCTAACTGTACTTATCGTACAGTTATTATTATCAGAAGTTAATTCTGGATTATTATCGTCAACATCACATTCATCGGTCTCAATAGTAACCTCTTTAGGAATATCCGCTGGAACAGTTTCATCGATAGTTTTAATATCGGAAACTGTACTTTTAGAATCCTCTTGTATATCGACATCAATATGTTGTTGTGGATGAGATATCGCATGATTAAGATCACAGTCGAATATGACATCACCACAAATATCATGTATCTTAGATAATTTGTCATGTATACATAGATCCATTCTGAATCTGTTTTGGACATTAATATCGATATACTTCGATTTTTCTGATGAGATGTTGTGTCGCTTACAATAGTTGTAAACGTTCATATATTTCGTTCTAAAGAATAATGCTAAATTCATAGTATTTAATACAGACGGGTACATCTTCATTAGATGAGCAATATATCTTCTTTGAGTCGAAATATCCATATGAACAAACGTTTTAAAACTATAACGTTTATTAAAATCTATTTTGATATCATTCATACAGATACATGGTACATCATACATCTGTTCTTTAAACAGTCGAAAATTTTTATCGGCTTCATTAGAGTTATTATCTCTATCGAAGTCGATGAGATTTCTTGTCCTAATAAAGTCATATACCGTTCGTTTATCGACTTTAAATAAAAACGCAAAAACTCCCGAATATTTTAATCGAGATTTCTTGATCCAGTGTTGTAAGTATTTTACCTGGTCATAATCCTCGAAAGCTAAAAAAACTTTCCAACCGTAACGTTTTGTAACATCCATTTAAATCACCTACTACTTAGAATAATAATGGATAATACTATAACAGTATTATCCATTATTATAATATCTGTCCAAATAAATTTTTTGCAATCTATTATAGATGGATTACATTAGACCAATTAGCCTTCTTTTTACCAAACTGACATATACCAATACTAGACAATGGGAACCCAGAAATGTTATCACTAATAATTTGATCGTAATCGATAATTAGTTTCAACCATTCTGGAACAGATACATCTTTTGGTAATGCTATAGAATCTATAGCTCCTTTGAAGATTGTGTTTAAAGGAACTCCCTCTACAACAGTATCACAATTTGGATTCAATATCTCCGAGAATTTAGAAAACTGGTAAGGATAAAGATCCTTAACCATTTCTAAAATGTTTTTGTCGATATTGATTTTAATAATGTCCAGCGAGTTTCTATCTCCAAGATTAAAGCCTGGTAAATCTTCTCCTCTAACATAATTCCAGGCAATTGCTGCTTTAATTCCTTGGATTCTAAGCGGAGTTTCATAGTGATCAATAGACTTAATAGTCACAGGTTTATAGTATTTTTTAGAACCATTTTTCAAGTCATGAAATATAGTTTTCTCAAAAATAGCTATATCCTTAATAAGCTTCAATTGATCTACTTTACCGGTCAGTATATCTTCGAGCAATATTTTACGTAAAGCCTTCTGTGTATCTTTAGAGAATGATGACTTAGTTAAACAATCGATACCCTTAACGTCTAAAACTCCTTCTCCAAGATAGTTTCCTTCTTGAAGAATTTGTAAGCTGGCATAATGCTTTTTAGCATCCGTTAGCATAATACGTGACATATAGAACTCATTTTTCATGTTGATTCTACATAATTCGTCAGCGCGATAAGACCCAGATTGTTTTGTAAAATCTATCATGTATAGATTAATAACGGAAGACAATATGTAACACATGATGTTTATTAATGCAAACTTCAGATTGTCTTGCGGGATAATCTTAAGTGCATCAATAGATCGCTTCTTATTGATAACTTCCTCGTTATAGAAGTCATAATCCTTTGGAGCATCAATAAATTCTATTGCTTGATACTCAGAAGAATCAATATCACCAAACTCGTTTCTTTTTGCAAAAGTAACGAGTGGATATTTATCTACAGCATTATACCAACGTTGGGCTTCTGTATTTTTCCACTGATAATCAGAAGCTTCTATCATCTTATAGACATCAATCTGCTGGTGTAATATTGGACAATCATAATCTTTTAAATATTGTAGATTATAATTATACCAAGCATCTAATGAAACAAATGATGAATCTGTATCTGACACAATCGATACCGATTTTACCATATTCTTGTTTCTAATCATTCGATCCATATATTGATAGCAATAGAATACATATTCTATCAGTAAATCTCTGAGAAGATTTAGATCTTCGACTATTTCTTCTGGGGGATTTGAAGGCTCTATATATGGTCTTTGCATGTTAGTAACTATTTTAATCATTAGATTTCTAGCTATTGGGAGATCCATAAAGCAGTATAGATTGTTTTTGTAAAACAATCTATTCAATTCGATCTGATTACAGTTTTGGATTATTTTCCAAACAATGTCCATATCATCGGATGATGGGATATATTTATAGCCACAGTTCATTATCAACTTATTGAAACATTCTGTGCTATTTACATATCCGCTTTTGTTTAATATGTCAGAGTCATTATATCTCCATTTGGTATATTCTCTTCGGACATTATCGATAAATATCAGAATATCATTAAGAGAACCAAATTTAACATTGTTTCCTAAAAATCCTTCGAAACACATGATAGCAGAACTGATTAAGCTTCTTCCAGTAGATGTTACAGCTGGGCTAACGTTCGCATCATATATCAATGATACATATAATCCGATTAGTCCATATATACCATTCACATCTATCTTATCCAAAGCTTGCAACAAATTATAATGCTCAAACATTTCGGATCCCTTTGGGTGTTTGAACATTTCTTTTTTGTGTTTCTTTCTTAAATTTAGAAAGTTTTGAATCACTTTGCTCATTGGATTTGGAACAATATCGTGTTGCTTAAACATTGTACCATAGCTAGTAATTATCGGTTGCCTTTTGGCAATATAATCTAGCATTTCAATCATTGACAGTTCAATATCACTGTTTGTATAGTTGTTTTGAACTGTAAGGTTGAAATTCTTAAATCTCTTGGATATAGAATAATCTATACCCTCATACAAATCATTATCTGATGCATCTGGGTACATAGATTTCAGTATTCTAAACATTGTATCTCTATATGAAGACAGAGACTTATGTTTAGATGGAATAATGTCACTCATTGTTCTCCTCCATTTATAAGAATATTATTCCCGTAGTATTTTCATACTACGGGAATATAATTTAAGGAATCAAATAATGCTCTTGACCCCAAATCTGTACTTTATTTTTAGTATCTGGATCAGGAATGAGCTGTATATTAACAGGATCATATTCGATTAAAAGATTTGGTATACCTTGGCGATCTGGGTCAAAATGAATCCTCGAGATTTCTCTACACCATTCGTACCCTTTATCGGCAATATCCATATTCACATCATTATCAAAGTCGACTTTTAAGGAATTTCTTAAATCGATATAATGAACTTTTGGAAAAAAGATTGATAATCTTTCTTTGAAAGTCATACTATCCCATTTTTTAATAAGCCAATTCCATCTACCATAATCAGTCGAGTTATCTATACTGCATCCACAGCAACATTTTGTATTATTAATACAATCTGTTTGTGATATAGAATCTAAGTAATCTCCACATCTTTCTCGCTCGATATATTCACCCATACTACTTCATTTCCTCATATGTAGTGAAGAGTGTAGGGTGATCCATAATAGCAGTCATAACATCTTGATGCAACTCAGGTTTAAAGAATACACGAAGACGGTCTTGAACATACAAGCAACGAATTTCGATTTTATCTTCAGCAACAAATTTATTCTTATGAGATTTAGCAAGGTCAATAAGAATATAGTTATATTGCGAAGCTGTTTTCAAATCCATAACATCATACTTACCGGATTCATTAAGATGAGTAGACACATCTTTCATCGATAAGGAATAAGAAGAACCAGCTAGGTATTCAGACAACAAGTCCATTACATCAATAAGGATATTAAGGATTCTCGTTTGTCTAGCAAGCTGTTCGGATCGAGCTTGTTCGCGATCTTTACGATCGACTTTTTTAGGAGAGTTGAAGGTTTTTGTATTCATAAGAAAAAATAGATCCTCGCCAAATATAAGAATAAATGTTGTATGGTAAAGTAATTATATTACGCTACCATTACTTAGTAAGTTGTATCACGTTAATTATTATAACTATTGTATAATATGACTTAATAAATATTCCTTTCGTTTTATTGGTTTCATATTTATAATATCTAACCATCATCTATTTTTTCATCTAGAAAGGGTGATCTATATGGGAATTTATTCTGAAGGTAATGTTGATTCCGAGTCTGGTATCGACATGGATGCTTTAGTTGAAGCGTATCTAATTGATGATTTAACTCATAATTTCGGCGAGAAAGCTATTCAAAATTTCTGCGCTCCCGGTGGAACCGGAGAAGCTTTGTTAGAAGCTAAAGTTCTTTCGACAAAAAGATCTTTAGTTAGATTGTCTAAACAGTCTGACTTGAATAGAAGAAAAATAATCGCTGCTATTCAGATGGCCAAAGCCAAGAATGATCCGTTGTATACCAAATTGGTTAAATACCAAATCTTGCGTAAACAGATTCGTCAGCGTATTGTAGATAAGTATGGTAACATGGCATCTCGAATTGCTATTAAAGGCCAGAAACAATATATGCAAACAATGCGTCATGTCAATTTGGCGAATAGTGGAAGCGGTGCATTTTTAACCAAAGATCCAAACCGGTAAAGCACATCCAGGTAAGGTATTATGCCTTACCTGGTTATTATATGTGAGGTGAATATGCATAAACCTAAACTTGGTACATACCCATTGGTTTTAAGAGATGCTGATATTGTTTCTCCAAAGAACGGAGAATTGTTATATGATTATAATGATACTGAGTCTACTGTATACTATATAAACAAAGAAACTTCGGAAAAGATAAACCTATTTGGTTCTACTATTCATGATATTCAAGAAGCTAGTGTAGAAAATACAGATATCAACGTTACCAAAGATAATACTATTATCGGAGACGAACCTATTATACCTGATATAAAGCATAGAAAATTTAATTCATTCTATTATAGTATATACAATAGACTATAGTTGACTTTAAATATTGTAGAAGACTATAAAAGTCTTCTACAATATATCTTACGTTTTAACTTTAAATACACCAGTGTTACTTTGCTGAAACAGATTGTATTTACGCATTTGTTTATTTACCGTAGCTTTAGATACGTTGACTTTACCAAATTTTGTTCTGTAAATTTCTGTTCCTGTACTATCTACAACAATCGAACATGGTGTATTATTACATTCTGCAATGGCAGATTGTTTATCTGGGGTCTTCATTAGTTGTTTTCCGTTTCTAAAATTTATAACACGATAGGAGTCGTATTTCTTAGGAGTAGATACCAATATTTCATTTATATACATTTTAAGCAACGTATATAATTCATTAGACGACAGTTTGACACTGTCAGAGATTATCATGTTATGTGCCGCCTTATTAGTAAACCATATGCTTGATTTATGACACTCAATCTTATATTGGTATCTACCGAAATCAATAATGCTTTTCAAGATAGCGGCATCGCTTTCTGATTGTACAATAATATCCGCATCTTGTATTTTTGTAAATATACAGAACAATTGACAATCACAAATGTTATTATGAATGCTCGTAATAGATGGGCATTTCGTAATAAGTGTTAGTGGGTATGTGTCTATTTTATCTGGAAGATGTATACCAATATCATTGTCATATACATATATCGATAAATTCATTGCAACTACTCCTTTATATTTATATATCCCAAAATAAATTTTGGATCTCTTTTAGCGAGATCTTTATACTTTGTTATTTTTGCTCTTCCTTTGATGATATTATCATCATAAAAATAAAAAGATCCAGATAAACATATCATCGGATATTTATCTGTAGCAGTCCTAAATATTGGTGTATCTGTTAGAATGACAATGTGGTTTTTGATAGGATATATCTTCGATTGGCGATACTCTGTTGTCTTCTCGCATATATCTTTAACTTCCCATGGGTCTTTAATTAGACTACCATTATCATCATATACTTTATACCCTTCATGATTCATAGCTTCTTTTAAAGCATCTTCATAAATTGGAGTTGAGAAAATTTGTGTATCTCTTTTATCCCATGATAATCTGACTCTATATACCTTATCAGGGAGGCTGATTCTTTCTGATCTAGATTTTTTCTTATGCGATGTACCAGTTTTCATAACATCATCCCATTCATACATTTTATCTTTTTCAATGATAGAAATCATTTCGTTATAAAACTTCTGTTCATCAAGGGTATTATCTAGATAGTCGGATATAAACCCTTGTGTAGTTAGAATACTGATATCTTTTTTATAATCCTTAATATTTACAATCTTCCTATACTTATAAGGACTATCTTCAGATAGTTTGAAATTCAACATATCATGTAGCAATTGCTCTGTATCATCTCTTTGTAGAATTATAGAAAGAGATCCGATAATAGATGGAAGTATTTGGTATTGTTTTCCCAATTTTATACATAATGCTTTATCTGGCTTCATAGTTCATATCCTTTCTATTATTATAAATAAGTGGTCAGGTGTTTTTAATCATAAAAGTAATTGATACATCATAGTATCAATTGCCGGAGATATATAAAGATGAACATAAGCAAAGAAAGATTAAACCTATTATTCGAAATGGAATCTATCAAGTCCCATCTGACATATATTGCTCCGGGAGTATCTTTAAAAGCTATAGCTAATTTAGGATGTAAAGATCAGAATGGTAATAAGCGTAGATTTTATGAAGAAACAAGATTTAAAAGTAGTAAATACAAAAACACAGAATACTTGGTATCAGCTAATTTTAGTGTAGATTGCTATTTATTGTTAGAGTATCCGAATCCAAAGTTTAATGAATATGATGATAGTTTTAAGAGTAGAGGAATAATAATTAGAGCTTATGCGATTGATGATATTGTGGATAGAATGAAAGAGTTTAATAAAAATCTCATCAACTGTTTTGGTATGAATAATAGTACATTGTATATTAAATCTGGCAATACTACAGATATGGTTGTATATCCAACTCTATATAGTACCATATCATTTAGACCAGATATATACGAATGTGATAACAGGAGAGAGATGGGAGTTAGATTAACATTCAACGATGAATTTTCTGTTATAGTAAGTGCAGAAACGATATGGCCAGAATTGGTTTATAGAATTTCTAGATGCGATTTGACAATAATGGGACTTCAGATGATTCAATCGTACATGTCACTATTACCAGGAATGGCTGTTACAGAATATGGTGGCACGAGTAATACTACAAGTCGATATGCTCCGTATTGGGAAGATCCTGATGATATTATCAACCGTCCTGAAGCCGTGAAAATTACTCCAAGGCAAACGGATGAGCAAAAGAAAAAAAGCTTTTTCGATGGATTCTAGTATTATTGTGGAACTTTTAAATAATTACATATGGAGGCATAGAGATTTGTTATGGGACTTATAAACATAAGTCATTCTACATTGACACAGTCTGTTATAGATCTCCAAGCAGATCTAATTAAGAATCCTTTTTATCTCTTTAACGATAAAAAAGGAACGCCCGTAGACTATTACAATATCAATTCAAACAGATCTACTCTTGACAATGGATTAAAGATTGAATATAATATACATGATAAAAATTCTCCATTTAGATTCAATCTAATACATGATTTTTATTTATATGGGATTAGTCAAATGTCATTGTCATTAGACAACGGAGAATTTGGAGTTGTAAGTTCAGAGATATCTGGTGAAGCTATTATTTTACCAGATACAATTACTCCATATCCCGGAGATAATTTCGTTATCAATCATATTAAACAACGTTATAGGTTTACCGTAACATCAGTAAACTTAGATACATTCGATAATGGTGCAAACTATTGGAAAATTGAGTATGTATTATCACAAATGTCTGAAGATAAAATTAAACCTCTGGTAGTTCAGGAATATAATTTTGTCTCTGGCAATGTGGGAACACAGTTTACTCCTGTTATTTTACAATCTAAATATAATGTATGTAAAAATCTTGATGATATAGCTGTAGCTTTGAAAAAACTGTATAAAGGGTTATATTTTAACGATAAGGTTCAAACGTATACGTTTGTGTATTTGTATAGAGTTTCGCAAACTAATATGAACTCTGATTTTTTCTATGATCCGTATATGATAGAGTTTTGTATACGAAATAAAGTTTTGGCTAACAGTGGGGATCAGTATGATTTTATTGATCACAAGACTACATTACGACCAGAATTTCCTATTAAGTATAATAGATCTATTTGGAAAGTTATTGAGAATAGAGAGAAATCTGAATTAGCTGGTTGTAAACATTCATCTAGCGCCTTATATATAGGAGATCCAGGTACAATATTTAGCACTAGATATGAAAGTTATTTTGAAATGACATATGATGATGCTAATCCAATGATTAACCTTTTTTCTCCATTCTTAGATATAATAGACCCACAAGTCATAGGGCATATTATTGAAAACCAATTATTTACATATGATAGCAAGTTTGGTAAATATAATCTTCTAATAAAGTATTTTAATTATTGCAATACTATTGAATCAGAAGATATCTTACCATTAGAAAAAATAAACGAGTTTGACAATAATATGGAAAACTATTTCTTGATTCCAATGATCATATATGTCATTGAGTTTTATATTAAAGAATTAATGAAGCTACCTTCAGAAACTTTAAGATAGGAGTTTTTATGATTTATAGAATATCGTCTTTATTTGAACAAGACTTAGAAGTACAAGATTGTTTAGAAAATGCTGATGGTATGTATGATAATAGTGATGATATGATTATATCTGTTATCGAGCATAGACATCAAGATAGGCAGAAAGCTAACTTGTTTGAAAACGATCTATCATTAGATGAAGAAGATGCTATTAATGCTAGTGCTTTGGATTATGATGATGAAGATTTGGATGATGATGAAGAAGACTATTATGAAGAAAGGGATATGTTATGATTAAAAAGATATGTGATCATCAAACATTTGATACATACTTTACGTTTGATGATGAGATAGATTGTGCTATTATTAGCGATAAACAATTTTTTGATGCTTACGACAAAATGGATGCCAATGCATTTGAAAAAACATTACCATCGGCAGATACGAACGTAACGGATGTTACTATTTCTTATGATGAAAATATTCCGGAAGCTGATATGGTCGATACTGATGCTGATGATATCATAGCTGCTGAGCGAGATTTGTCTCATCATCCATTAGAAGATGATGAGCTAATAGACAGTGCTATCGATGACGATGATTATAATAATATCAATGCCAATGAGGAGAATATTTAGATATGATGGAGTCTAGAACTATTAGAGTGCCGGAAAATAAAATCATATTTCTTCTTAGAGGTAAACTCATTAGTCGAGATATGATAAAGCCTCATACTGATAAATTAGAATTGCCGAATATCGTTTTACGGTTGGCCAAACGGATTTTCAGTTTTACTGATATCGACGTTAAAGTTGGTGATGAATGGGTCCATGTTCCTTGTTGCAATTCTAAAATATTGGAGAAATTGTATGAACCTGTTACAAAACAGATTACCGTTGAAAATATTGCACCTGTAAAATCTATTGATCCTCCTCATGAAGATCTTGTATCATCGGAGATTCCTCAGGAAGTCAGTAGTGAGAAGATAACACCAGAAATGGATACTAAGATTGAACAGGAAAGTATAGCACTAGATTTCGTAGAAAAAATAGAAAAACCTAAGTTTAAAAAGAGACATTAAAAAAATAAAAGAGTAGTGTGTTTTTATACACACTACTCTTTTATACTCAGCGATTAATCATCGCTTAAATATGAGTCGTCGGTTAATTCGCAATAATCCTCATCTAACATTATCATTTTTATTTACCTCACATTCTTACTATATATTCATTGGTTTCAGAAGTAAGCCATACAGGTGTATTCTTTACGTATGAGGAATGACACACTGCCTTTAAGCGGTCACTGTATCGTTCCAAGGATTGAATCTTTACGTTAGCTTTATTAATATCAGCTTCAAGATTCTGTTTATCCTCTTGCAAGGATTGAATCTTTACATTAGCTAATTCTAACATAATATCTTTTTTATAGATATATATGTAGGTAGTAAGGACAGACATTTTAGCCAATATATGGTTAATGTACCTGCTCATGGTCGTATTGTCATAAAGTTTAACTCGATTAGGATAATTAATCATCTTATGAAATTCTTGAATGTTACTCGCATTCAGATTACTAAATACATCGAAGACTTTCTTCAAACGTATATTTTCCTTATAATCATCAAGCCAAGTTGGGAAACTCATACTAAGAGTCACGATATCCATGTATATACTCAAGATTAGTATGAGTACATCTTTCTGACCAAATTTCATATCAGGAATAAAATATGGTAGATAGCATGATTCAAAGCCATAAGCTTTGAATATATCAAAGCAGTGATGAGTTGAAACATCAACTCTATTATCATTTTTAATGGACGCCATTAATAGTGACAGCTTAGTCATTTGTTTATTAAAGTTCATCATAATAATCCTCCATACTATACTCTGGAACTCTATAATAATCCATAGTATAGTATTAAAATAAAAGATATAACAAGATACTATGTATCTTATTATTCACTATTATATTATCTAAGTATAATATAGAACTTTTTAAAAATAAAAGACAATATGTTGGAAGGTACATATACCTTCCAACATATGATTTGTGTATTATTTAACATTTGGTGAAGAGATTGATGATGAGCACTTGTTTAAAGTTATAGCTACTTGATAAACAATATTACTACCAGTTCTCATATAGAGTTCATCTTTTTTAACAAGATAATATCTACCATTATATATTGGGTTTTTATCATAGTTGTCTAATACATATTCTTTATTTGGTTTAAATATTAAACTATCAGCCCCAACTTTAGATACTGTCAACGATACTGTAGACTCCGACAATATTTCGGCCATATTTTGAGCACCATTAATATCAGAGCTTACTACAGTTAAATTTCCGCCTGTTCTCGGATTAGCATTTGTTATACTTTCTGTATTTACTTTAGAATTCAGAACACTACCGTTTTTTGTATTAATACTATCTATATTATTTATTAAGCTACTAGAAGCTCTGTTTATAGTAATATTTATTTCAGATCCTGTTACATAGATAATGTATGATTTGTTATCAGGATCTTTCTTAATCCTTCGTAAGAGGTTTACATCATCATCAATCGGAATAGAACGAAATATGATTTGCTGAATATCATCCCCATCTTTAGTATCGATATATTTTCCATCACAGCTTCGTAAGTAAGCTTTATCAAAGTCCATGAAATACATCAATTGGCCTTTGTAAAATGAGGCTTTGCTATTTATATAATCTATGAATTGCGCTATAGACGGTATTGGTGGACATACAAATGTGCCAAATTGTAAATTCTTTTCAAATGGCTGTATCACAATCTTTGGTATTTTCGAAGTTGCCATTTTGATCAAACTCATTGTTGTGGTGTTTTTGTATATACCTTCGAATCTTACGTCTCTGTTTATTTGCTGATATTCTAGTCTGGTTAATCCCAATATACACTGTCTAAAAGATATATTGTTTTCCTCTTCATTTTCGTTTAGTAGCTTTTTATCATATTCAGGATCATCTGCCATATAGTAATCAAACTCACCATATATACTAGCATTTGATATAGATGATATTTGATCAGTATCATTATTATGCTTATATATGCTAAGGTAAATCTTTCCTTTTCCGCCTTGATCATATATCATCTGTTTATATATCCCATGACTTAATGATATTTTAATATATATGATTGGCATGAGAGTATTAAGATAATCACTAGACACTAATATATACTTCACAAACTCTTTTCGAAGCTCAACAGCTTCGTTTTTGTTTGATGGATTGTACGATATTTCGCAATCGTATATATATGCTTCCATATCTTTCTTCATATCCGATACAATATCCATAATAACCTCGTCATCATAATTTATACAAAAGTTTTGCCCTTAAAAATGGCGTACCTGAACAATACTATAATATTTTTAATACAAGGAGATTATAATGGTATCATTAGATGATCTTAGAGATTTGATATTATATAGAAAGCAATTTTATTTACCGATAGATTTAAAAGATAAGTTACATGGATCTGCCATATTCTTATTTACTCCATCATATGAATCATCAGTAGCATCAATGACAAAGCCATATACAGTGAACAAGCGATACTTTGAATCGTATTATATGGAAAAGGATATTGTTAGATTAATCCATAATGAATCATTAATTCCAGTAGATGATTCGTATGAATGTATTCTAGAGTCTGATGATTCAGATACAACTATATTAAATGAATTTCTTCGTAGAGATTCAATATCTAATGTGGCAGATAAATCTCATAAATGTGTTGAATTTTATGGAAGACCTGATGATATTAAAAAAGTTCAGTTAGAGTTTGAAGGCTTATTCAATAGATATGTAAAACGCTGCTTTACTGTGATGAATAAGCCTTACCCCGATAAGGTGACAATTATTGTCACAAACAACCCAGAAGCTCCCCAAGAATTTACAGATACAACGGTATCTGTATATACACCTAAAGCATTGAAAAAATTATACCCAAGGCTTAGCTATAATACATATATTTACTACATACTGCAATTATATGCAGTATATACTCTTAAACCTAGGCATGGATATTATATTGAGCATAGTAAACCCTTAGATGGATTAGCTGAACCTGCGGCTATCGTATTATCTGGAATTAAAGAAAAAGATTTAGCACAAAGAAGAGATAGTACAATAAACTTTGAAAGAGTTTTTGCCTATATTATCAAAAAATACGGAATGAATCATTTTATAGAGATTATTGCTTCTAATGATCTTAAAACCATCATGAAGTATAATAGAGAATATATAAATATGACATACGATAAGAACGATGGCATTATTTATACAGAATCAATGAAAGAAATGATGGAACTATATGAAAATTCTATTCCAGTATCTACACCAAAAAAGCCAGATTTAAAATTAGATAGTTTAAAGATTGTAAAGAATGCTAATTTCAGAATGAAATTAAAAATGAGAAAACCTATTTATCATCTTAATTCTGTGATAAAAGATATCGAAAAAGGTACAGATAAAACTAAGCCAAAACTCAATCTCCCCAGTCTTCCAAATGTACAAGTAAAAAAATCTGAACCAAGTAAAAGTGATGACTCTTCAAAAGATAAAGAGCCAGAAGAATCATCTTCAGATGATTCTGAAAACAATAATGATAGTGAAGTTAAAACTGAGCAATTAAATGTTCTTACACAAAATGATTATATTAGCAGTGGAGATTATGTTTATCTGTTTGAAGATAGTATAAAATATAACGCTATTTTGAAAAAAGCATTGTATAATGATAGAATCAAAAACAATAAGCAGGTTCTTCAAATATATTCTAAAGTCAAATCCGATTTGCCGTTTATCAACTACACATTCACAAATATTGCAAGATATAAAAATAGAAATTTGTTTGTAGACTTATCATATTATATTGAATCTTTCTTCAAAAACATGAATGGATTAAATACAACTGTATCTAATACACCTAAAGTATTTAATACATATTTAGCATTGATGGAAAGATTACTTAAGGATGCTAAAGTTTCTAAATATAAGAAAAAGACTATATTTATTCCGGTTTTAGAATGGAAGCATACAGATTCTGCTAAAATGTGGATATATAGAAATGATATTAATCCAATATCTGCTATATATTATATGATCAAGAACAACTTATCGCTTCTCCATCAAATCTTTGGAGATATGGATGTTGTATTTCTTGGTGGGAATAACTATTTTAAGGTGAATTTTAATGAAGTAGATTTTAGGTCGGATATTAATAAGACAAAGTTTATAACTCTTATCAATAGGATCATTACACTTGGAGAAAATAATTCAGATCCAGATCCTGTAGGAGAATTTAAAGATTCTCCAAAAGGTATTGCGATGGAATTAATTGATAAAGTGGAAACTTCACAAAATGTGACTATTACTAATGTATCTAAAATTGCAACATTAAAAACAGATGTAGATATAATTAAACCTACAACACCAGCTAATGTTCAAAATAGTACAAAGGCCGAAGATAAAAAGAAAGATACAGTAAAACCTAAATCTGATGATACAACAGCAGATAATGCAACTACAGAAGAAACCAAAAAAGATGCTATTGTAGATGCTATAACTAAAGCTTCGGAAGATTCTACTACATCCGATGAAGCTATGAAGAAATTAAACAGTGATGAATTTAAAGAGATGGTACTAGCTCTTCAAAATGATTCTTCTGAAAATGCAAGAGTGAGTAAAGTTCAAGCATCTAAAGTGATAGCTGTTCAAAATGAATTTTATAAGAAAAAAGTTGCTGGTCGATCTGTTGAAGATCTGTTGAAAGGGAGTAAAGCTTCCGAAACACTGCCAGTAACTAAACTGAAAGTATCTTCCATCAATGAAGATTGGCAGAATATGACTTTCATGAATTTTGATAAAGATTACGATTTAAATTCTGATATAATCCGTATGCTTGATTCTATGAAAGATTGGACGTATCCTATTGCTGTGCGTAATATCGATATTAAAGACAATTCTACATCGGAAGATATATTAGATTTATGGACAATAGAATGTCAAGACTCTAGAGGAAGTAAGTTTACACTAAGAGTAGATATTCCGAAGTTTATTAATGGATCAAACTTTTTGAAGTTACGTGGTAACGAGAAAACATTGATGATTCAATCTGCATTATTACCGGTGATTAAAACCGGAGCCGATGAATGTCAGATCATTGGAACAGGTGGCTATAACAAAATTTTTGTTAGACGCTTTGGTGCTCGAGTTGGTCAGTCTTTACCATCTACAAGTAATTTGATTAAGGCTTTAAACAAGTATACCCAAGATAATAAAGATATTAAGATCACCATGGGAGATAATAGTAAAGTATGCTCTAAATATGATCTTCCTATGGATTACATAGATTTATCTCAAATTCTAAATAATATAGAAACAAAAAATACAAAAGTATACTTTAACCAAGATGAATTAAGAGAAAAGTATCAAGTAGATGATACTAAAGGTATTCCAATAGCAATTCGTAAAGAATTTTCGTCTAAAGACAAAAAGAGTATTGAAACCATCTATTACTATAATGGAACCAATGGTACATTGTCACAAGATATTGTATTTTTACTAATACAAGATGTCCCATCGTTTGGAGATGTATATGCTCAGATTAAAGTATCTGGAGCTAGATATTCCTACTCTAAAGCTAGTATCTTAAATAAGAAAATTCCGGTTGTTTTAATTTGTGGATATCTAGAAGGCCTAGTTAAAACCATGAATAAAGCAGGAATCAAATATATATTCAAACAAAAACTGGACAAGGATGATAGATATACAGATGCTTTTGATTATGTAAAATTCTCTGATGGGTTTTTGATATATGAATCGACATATTCATCATCGTTACTGATGAATGGACTTAAAGAACATGATACAGAATCTTATTCACTTAAGGATATCAATAATCGATTGATGTATCTTGATTTCTTTAACGCTTATGGTAATTTTGTTGACAATGGACTAGAAAATTCTTATGATTGTATGCTAGATCCGATTACAAAAGAGATATTAGAGAAATGCAATTTGCCAACTGATTACGTGGGAGTAATGTTGTATGCTAATAGTTTATTAGCAGACAATAAATATGTTAGACATATTGATCAGGCTGGTAGAAGGTGGCGTAGAAAAGAATTGATTGCTGGATATTTCTATAAAGCACTATCTACGGCATATCAGGAGTATAGTAGATCTCTTCGCAATAATCGAAAGGGATCTAAAATGGAAATGAAACAATCTGCTATTATTGATTTGATTACCTCTAAGGATCCTGCAACTGCAGACTTGTCTGTAAACAATGTAATCAATGATTTAGAGTGCGCTAATACAGTAACCAATAAAGGTCTGGTAGGAATGAACGTAGCCCGAGGATATACTATCAATACTCGAGGATATGATGAATCTATGTTGAATCTTGTCGGTATGGATACCGGTTTCTCTGGAAACGTGGGTATTAACAGGCAGGCTACAATTAATGCAAATATTGAGGGAAAACGTGGGTTCGTAAAGACAATCAGTGGAGATACTAAAAAATTGTCCGTAGCTTCTACATTGACTATTACAGAAGCAATGACACCATTTGGTTGCACTCATGACGATCCTCAAAGAACGCTTATGTCATTTGTTCAAACATCTAAACATATGATCAGATGTGATACTAATGATCCAACACTGGTTACTACAGGAGCAGATGAAGCTCTTCCGTATTTAGTATCGGATATTTTTGCGTTTAAAGCTAAAAAAGATGGAAAAGTGGTCGAAATAGTTAGAGAAGGTTTTGGAAAACAAAACTATATGGTTGTAGAATATAAAGATAAGACACATGATTACATCAATTTGTCAGAAGAAGTTAAGAAAAATTCTGATGGTGGATATTATGTGTCTATGCAATTAGATACAGATCTTACTAAGGGAAAAACATTTAAAGCTGGCGATGTATTGGCATATGATCCAAAATCGTTTTCTAAATCTATAGGTGAATCTGGTAATTTAGCTGCTAACGTTGGTACTCTAGCTAAGGTTGCTATCATAAATACAGATGAAGGTTTTGAGGACTCTGCAGCAGTTACGGAGAGCTTTGCTAAGAAATTAGGGACAGATATTATCCAGAGTATTGAAACAAGAGTTAGTAAGGGTTCTAATATTTTTATAGAAAAAACTATCGGTGACGAAGTGATGGAAGGTGATACCTTATTTTCATATCAAACAGACTTTGACGATGAAGTAGTGAATACGTTATTGAAGAATCTTACTACAGATAGTAATCAGATATCCGAACTAGGAAAGACTCCTATTAAGACTAAATATACCGGAATTGTGGATGATATAGTTATCTATCGTACATGCGAGACAGATGAGATGTCTCCATCTCTAAAGAAATTTGTAGGACAATATGAATCTAAAGTATTAAAGACCAAGAAAATATATGATAAATATAAATTAGATACAGCTGTACTTCCACAGATTGGTAAAGTGCCAGAAGTTGGTAGAACAAAAAATCTTGATGATGCTGTATTGATTATTTATTACATTAAGTATAATGACAAATTATCCACCGGAGACAAGATCGTATATTATTCTGCAAATAAGGGTACTATTAAATATATTATTCCAAATAGTCAAGAACCATATACTGATTTTAGACCTAATGAGCATATTGAATCTTTTATGTCATTAAGTTCGATCTCTGGTCGTATGACTTTTTCTATTGCAATCTTTGCAGCAGTATCTAAATTAATGGTAGAATTAGATAGATCTATTAAAGATCTAGCGG